>Ga0209631_10001603_pt1 | contig 28828 bp, 13 predicted proteins | sample COG_08_FD_184752 | JGI IMG/M metagenome (GOLD analysis project Ga0209631, IMG submission 184752) | Pelagic Microbial community sample from North Sea - COGITO 998_met_08 (SPAdes) (version 2) | ecosystem: Environmental > Aquatic > Marine > Neritic zone/Coastal water | place: Helgoland, sampling... | reverse complement strand
CGAGTTATGTCCCACCGGTTGACGTGGTGGGCACGCTTTACTACTACTGCGTGATTACGCAGAGCGGAGCGAACTGCGAGGTGGTGAGCGAGGTTGCGGGCATCGAGACGAATGCGTCGCCAACCTTTACCCAGCAGCCCGTTACCCAGACCCTTTGTTTTGGAGAGTTCACTCAAACGCTGGAGGTGGCATATGAAAACGGTACGGGTGTTCCGAGTTATCAGTGGTTCGAAAGCGTGAATAATGATTACACAGGAAGCATAATTCCTGGAGCTGAATCGCCGAGTTATTTACCGCCGGGAGACGCTCCGGGCAGCTTATACTATTACTGTGTTATTACGTTTGATGGCGGTGGATGCGATGCCATCACCTCGAGCATTGCAAGCATAAACGTGAACAACATTGTCATCGGAGAAATTGCGGCGGATCAAGGCATTTGCTTTGGAGAGATTCCGGCAATCATTGAGGAAGTGACAGCAACGACGGGCGTTGGTGCATTGACGTATCAGTGGCTATCTGGGGTGGATTCACCTGCGGATCCAAATCCAATTCCCGGCGAGTTGCAATCAAATTATGTGTCTCCGGCGTTATTTGATACAACGTTTTATGTGCTGGAGGTGTCGAGCACCCTCAATGGGATTGCATGTGTGGATACCACCAATGCAGTCGAAATCATTGTCTTCCCGCTGCCCATTATTTCCCTTGGACCAGCAGATGTGTTTTGTGTCAATGACGGTTTGGTGGAATTGACGGAATTTTCGCCACAGGGTCCGCAAGGCGGGTTTTGGGAAGGGCCCGGTGTGGTGGATGTGACCGGTGGAATGTTTGATGTCGCAGGTCCGACGTCGGGAGTAGGCACCTGGGAACTGTTCTTTTGGTACGAGGACTTGGTAACGGGGTGCCGTGATACGCTTTGGCATGATGTGACGGTGAATCCCATTCCAACGGCGGATTTTGCAGTGCCAGTGCTGGCGTGCAATAATTTCCCCATTGACATAGACCAAAACTCCCTTGACGTAGTTTCAGCCGTTTGGGACTTTGGGAACGGGGATCAAGAGAACGTCATCAACCCGATTTATACGTATCCAGATCCAGGTAGCTATGACATTGAAATGATTGTAGTGAATCAATTTGGATGCCTCGACACGGCCTCGACGCAGACAGAGATCACATACCCTCCGGTGGCTGCTTTCACCATGCCCGAAGATTCAGCATGTGCTCCGTTCACGGTCGAGTTCATCAATAATTCGGACGCTCCTTACGCATCTCATAGCTGGATGCTGGGGGATTCAGCGGTGATTTTTGATCAGAACGATCCGGTCAATACGCCTGAACCAACCTTGTTTGATCAGGGGCCTGTTATTATGGTCTATGATGTAACATTGGAACTGTCCAATTTATGTGGCACAAGCAGTATGACCCAAGCGGTGAGTGTATTGCCGATTCCGCAGATGTCGTTCATCCTCCAGGATGATACGGCTTGCTCACCGTTCACTCCGGATATATTGAACACAAGCACGGGCTTGCCCGAACAAATTAGCTGGGATTTTGGAAACGGTCAAACAGAGTTTGGGACCATCACGGATTTTCCAACCTACATCGTCGACCCTGATTCCTCTGCGCAAACTTTTGTGATCACCGCGATCGGTTCCAATCAATGCGGCGTGGACACGGCTTCGGTTCCAATTTTTATTTATCCCAATACCATACAGGCGTTTTTTACAGCTGATGTAGAGTCAGGGTGCGCTCCTTTGGATGTGACCGTAACAGACTTGAGCCAAGAAACCACAGGCATTCAATACGATTTTGGAAACGGCCTGGTAGCCTTTGATCCAGTAGCAACAACGACCTATGAAGAGGCCGGAACCTTTGTGATTTCGCAATTTGCGACCAATGGATGTTCCCTTGACACGGCATATTTTGAAATTGAGGTATTGCCGCAACCTGAGTTCACGCTAGCCGCGGATCAGACAAGTTATTGCGAAGGAGAGGAGGTGTCATTGGTCGTTGAATCAGAGAGCATTGTTGGGGTGGACTGGGAATTTGGTCAAGGGGATACAGACGAAGGAACGGATGTTACCGTGGTCTATGAGGATTCTGGCATCTTCGATGTTGTTGCATTGGTCACTTCCGTTGCGAACGGCTGCACAGCTCAGGATATGCTTCCGGTACTCATCCATCCTACGCCTGAATTGGATATCATTCCAAGCTTCGCATCGGGTTGCACTCCTTTGCTCGTGAATTTTGAAAACAATTCATTGGATGGAGACTACTGGGATTGGCAGTTTGGCGACAATGGATCATCAGGTGCTGAGGAGCCCGCTCACACGTATGTGAATCCAACGCAAGACCCTATCACCTTTTCAGTTGATGTGTTTGCCTCCAATGCGGAGGGGTGTGAATCGTCGGAGATAATTAGCATAGCGGTGCTTCCAGCACCCGAAGTGCAAATCGGAGGCATTGCAGATCAATACTGTGGAGTTCCAGCCACGGTCTATCCTCAAAATGAAGCGGAATTTGCGCTGGACTACCAGTGGTTCCTTGACGGTACGTTGGAATCTACGGTGTTCGAGCCTGTTGTCGAAATCAATGAAGGTGGGATATTCGAGCTGATGTTGGTCGCTTTCAATGAATACAACTGCAGCACGACTGCGGTCGAGTCGGTCGTTGTTCATTATAATCCCATCCCAGCATTGAACCTCAGTCCGATGGAGGGATGTCCGCCCCTCGATGTTTATATCCAGGACGTATCGGTAGGCGGTTCATCCAGCGAATTGACCATTTCCTTGGACAATGAAATCGTTTACCAGGGGCCGCCGGTGACCAATTATTACTTATTTGAGTCTTCGGGTATTTATACATTGGGGATGAACGTGGTTGCAGGAACCGGTTGCGAGGTCAACGAATCTGCACTGGAAACCATTGAAGTGTTTTCGGAGCCTTTTGCTTATTTCGAGGCGAATCCTTACGATTCAGATGATAGCAGCCCAGACTTACCGTCCTCTCTCAATACCCGTTGGATATTTCAGAATTTGTCCAATGACAACGACGAAAATTATTGGCAGTTTGGAGATGGTACGGCGAGCTCCGAGATCAACCCAATTCACAACTACTACGATCCCGGTTCATTTGGAGTGAGTTTGACGGTCACCAATGACTACGGCTGCAGTGATACCTATTCTGAATGGGTCCTTATCGAAAACCAGACTCCCGTTTACGTTCCCAATTCATTTACCCCGGGCGGTGTCACTTCTAAACCGGATGGATTGAATGATGCGTTTCGGGCGGAGTTTAGAGATTATGATTTGGTGACAGACTACAGCCTGCAAATCTTTGATCGGTGGGGCGAGTTGATCTGGGAATCTGACGATCCAGAGGAGTTTTGGCAGGGCAATGTTCGCCGGGATGGATACGAAAGCGAGTACTTTGTCAAAATGGATACGTATACATGGAGAATTCGGTATTCCTCAACCGCGTTGAAGGGAACACACGAGGAGCTAACGGGTCACGTAACCATTGTTCGATAGGAAGCGCCCAAGGATTTGAACCATTGCTTCTGAGATTGAATGGATTGGCCTAATTTCAGCCCATGAAGCAAATTATCGCCTCCGGTATCTTTTTGATGTGCTTAAGTGCCCTGTTGCCATCAGGCCGCAGTTGGGGCCAACAAGTTGAGCTTTCTGTTTTGGAGGAATCTCTTCAATTTCGAAGCATCGGTCCGTTTCGAGGTGGACGATCTGCTGCAGTCGCCGGCGTTGAAGGCGATCCGATGACGTTCTATATGGGCGCAACGGGCGGTGGCGTTTGGAAAACCAGCAACGGCGGCACCACCTGGAACAACATTTCTGACGGATACTTTGGAGGCTCTATCGGCTCAGTGGCCGTCAGTCCATCGAACCCAAACGTGCTGTATGTCGGGGGAGGAGAGGTCACTGTGCGCGGAAACGTATCACCCGGAACGGGCATGTATAAATCGGTTGACGGCGGGCGCAGTTGGCAGGACATGGGACTTAAGCAATCTCGCCACATCCCACGCATCCGAATTCATCCTCACAATCCGGATGTGGTCTACGCCGCTGTACTCGGAGATTTGTTCAAAGATTCAGAAGAGCGGGGGGTTTATAAATCCGTCGATGGCGGTCAATCGTGGGAGCGCATGTTGCATCCCAATGGCCGGGCGGGTGCTGTAGACATTGTTTTCGACCCGGGAAACCCGGAGGTCCTTTATGCCAGCACATGGAACGTACGGCGAACCCCGTATGATTTCTCATCGGGAGGCGATGGATCGGCTTTGTGGAAGTCCATGGACAGCGGAGAATCATGGACGTCATTGATGGGGAATGAGGGCCTTCCCGCTGGTCCGTATGGCATCATCGGCGTGACGGTCTCACCGGTCAATCCAGACCGCGTCTGGGCCATCATCGAAAACGACGAAGGTGGCGTGTATCGTTCCGATGACGCAGGAGAAACTTGGGAGCTCAAGAATGCAGATCGGAGTCTGCGTCAGCGCGCGTGGTATTACACCCGAATCTATGCGGATACAGAAGATGTCGATCGGGTCTATGTCATGAATGTTGCTTACCACGTTTCGAACGACGGTGGAAAGACCTTTCAGGCCAAGTATGCTCCACACGGGGATCACCATGATTTGTGGATTGCACCCGAAGATGCTCGGCGGCTCATCATTGCAGATGACGGTGGAGCGCAGGTGAGTTACGATGCCGGAGTGAGCTGGTCGACTTACATGAATCAGCCAACGGCACAGTTTTACCGTGTTACAACCGACGACAGCTTTCCCTACCGGATTTATGGAGCGCAGCAAGACAATTCGACGGTGCGCATCGATTCCCGATCCCGGGGCCGACAGATTACCGAGGACAATTGGGAGTCCACAGCAGGTGGGGAAAGTGCTCACCTCGCTCCAGACCCTACGGACAATGACATCGTCTATGGAGGAAGCTATGGCGGGTTCCTCACGCGGTACAATCACGACCTGGATATGAACCGTGCCATCAACGTGTGGCCCGACAACCCCATGGGCAATGGAGCGGAAGGAATGAAATACCGGTTCCAGTGGAACTTTCCCGTGTTTTTTTCACCGCATGATTCCCAAATTCTCTACACGAGTTCACAGCATTTGCACCGGTCCTCCAATGGAGGTCAAGACTGGGAAGTCATCTCGCCGGATCTAACGAAGAATGAAGCAGAGAAACTGCTTTCCTCCGGTGGTCCCATCACGAAGGACAATACAGGAGTAGAATACTATGCGACCATCTTTGCTGCTACTGAATCGGCGCTGGAAGAGGGCTTGCTCTGGTGTGGTTCAGATGATGGATTGATTCATGTTTCTCGCAACGGGGGAACGGATTGGACGGACGTAACGCCCAAAAATCTTCCGGAAGCGGCATTGATCAACAGCCTTGAGGTCGATCCTCATCGGCGGGGCGGATTGTACGTTGCGGCCACCCGATACAAAATGGGCGACTATGCGCCTTATTTATACCATACCGCGGACTATGGAGCGACGTGGAAAACCATTACGAAAGGAATCGATTCTGGACATTTCACGCGGGTCATTCGCGCTGATCAACACCAGAAAGGACTCTTGTATGCCGGAACGGAGTTCGGTTTGTACATCAGCACCAATGACGGGGAGACATGGCAGGCTTTTCAGCAGAATTTGCCGCAAGTTCCCATCACTGACTTAGCCTTGAAGGACAACGATTTGATTGCAGCGACGCAGGGCCGAAGCTTTTGGGTGCTGGATGATTTGGATGTGCTGTGGCAGGGGATGGATGAACCAATGGAAGCAGGTGAACCGAGGTTATTTCAACCGCATCCTAGCGTGGGTTATGGAGGTGGTTCTGGAAACTCCTCCCTGACTGCGGGTACCAACCACCCAGCAGGGGTGCGCGTTCATTTCAATCTTCCGGAAGCTCGGGAGCGGACGGAGTTGCGATTTTTGGATGCGGCAGGTGAGCTCATTCGAGCATTTGCCACCGACGCCTCAGAGTCGTCCGAAAAACTGGATGTGAAGTCTGGAATGAACCAGTTCAATTGGGATTTACGCTATCCAAAGGCGGATGATTTTGAAGGCCTTCTGATGTGGTGGGGCTCACTTTCGGGGCCGGTTGGACCTCCGGGAACCTATGAGCTGGAATTGATCGTCGACAAGGATACGCTCGCAACGACCTTTGATATTCTATTGGACCCCCGGACGGAAGGATCTGAAGCGGATCGTCAGGCCCAATTTGAGTTTTTAAAATCGGTGCGTGACAAGGTCGATGAGACCCACGACGCCATTCGCCACATGCGAGCGGCACGCCATCAAATGTCGGCATTAACGATGCGGTTGGATGAAGTTGTTCATGCAGAAGTCCTCACCTTGAGCGAGTCCTTGGATTCTACCATGGTGGCCATTGAAGAGGTTTTGTATCAAACCAAACTCAAAAGCAACCAGGATATGTTGAATTTTCCCATTAAACTCAACAACAAACTTGCGCACGTGGGTTCTTTAGCCAGTATGGGGGTTTACCGACCTACGGCTCAAATGGTGGGAGTTAAAGACGAGGTAACCGCATTAATCGATGCACAATTGGCTCTTTGGTATAGCCTGCGAGATAAGGGGTTGCCTGAACTCAATGCGTTAATTCGCAGCCACGAGATCGACCTGATTGAGGTCCCTCACGAGTGAATTGAATGGGAAGTTCAAATTACTCCGTGTCTTTATCCACCTCTTCCATCAGGCGATTGAAGATTCCTTCACCTGTGGAGATGATGTCTTTTAATGTGGACTCTACGCCCTCTATGAATTGCCCCGCCTCGTGGTACCCATTCCATGCGGCTACAGTGCTCCGCATGGTTGCGATGGAAGTCAAATCCGCATTGGTGCATTGACTCGTATAAAATTTCATATCGTTGCTACCTGCTGATTTGGTTGTTTTTTCCCAGCGTACGAACAATGCTCTCCAAGTGTCGAGGTCGAGGTTTTCAGCGTCGCCCATAGCGTCATAAACTTCTTTGAGTCTGCCCTCGTAACATCGGCAGGACAACCCCTGATGCATTTCATGCATCGTCTTGGCCATGGCATCCGCCTCGGCTTTTTGCAAAATGGTCAATTCATTCGAAACTTCAACACACGCTTCTAATTCCACGAATTGATTGAAATTTTTGGTAAAAGAAATGGAATCACCCTCAGCAAAATTTCGCTCAAGTTTGGACTGCGTGAGCTTCAATTCTTCCAGGCATTTTTCACCTGATTGACATCCAATCCAGGTCAAGCAAAGAAGTGCCAGCGATACGTAAAAAAATAATGATTTCATGAGTCGAATTTGGTTGTGAAGTTCGTGAAATGTAATTGAATACAAAATTCTAATGGACGATGCGGAGGAAAAGATTCAGTGACGTGGGTGATTGCAACTCTTTTGACGAGGCAAGTGAATATTTATACTTAATTGCAACTATATTGAGGCCTCTATTGGTTGGTGAATCAGCTAATTTCATTCCGGTCTAAGTAGAGTTGAATGCTATATTTCTCAAATCCATGAGTCGATTTCTGTTGTTCTTAGTTGCTTTGGTGTTTCTCGCAGATCATGCAAATGCATCCGAAGATGGGGGGCTGTCATTGTTGAAAAAGGCTGAGATTATGACCTTTTATAGCGGCAGCACATTGCACAGCTGGTATGAATGCAATTCTGCCCTCGACAGCATTTCAAAGTGGGAAATGCAACTCACCGATGCAGACTCTCAATTGATTCGGAGACTGGATCGGATCAAGGAAGAGCTCCTCCTGGGCAATGCCAATTCCGGGGACAATATGAACGGGATTTTCCCTGCCTACGGCGCAATGACGAATAAACGTCCAGATTATCATTTCTCTGATGATCCGCAGGAGGTGCTCGCGGAAGATTTGCTGGGTCAATTTATCGAGATGCCTTCCAAATCGAGGAAGGGATTGTACAAGGACAGTGGCGTTTTTCTCCTGATGAGCACGACAAATGCAGATTTAGGCATCGTGAATGTTCTCATCGACTTTCTCAACAATGCCACAGCGGCATACGTTATTCGGCCGCATGAGTTGAGAGGACTTATCCCGTGCGATTTAGAGGATGGATTGTGTCTGCAGAATTTGGATGCTTCGGACTGGGAGCGCCTAATCGCCCATTTTGGCGCAGATGAAATCTTGTTACTCACGTTGGATTCGAAGGCGCAATTTTCATCGGATGTGCATTACAAAGGCCTCAGAATTCAGCGTTTTGATAAAGATTCAAGTGCTTTGACCTTTGAGAATTATGTTGAAGCTTTCAAGACGGACAAGATTCCAAATAAGCACGATGTGATTTGGTTGTTGATATTTGGCATGTTCGTTTCGTTCGTGGTGCTGACCGCGGGTGGTTTATTTGATTATGCCGAAGGGAGCTTCATTTATGTGCGGGATTGGCAGACGGTGCTTCATGCCAAAAAGAACCTCTTTGCCATTGTTTTTTCGATCGTGGTTGTGAACGTGGTTTTGCTCGGGAGCAATTCTTTCGCACCTGATTTGAACGAATACATTTGGAGTTCTCAGGCGATTCTGTGGCTTTTATGCATCATCCTTTTGCCCCCTATCGCTGCTTGCGTTTTGACTTATTTTGCGATGTGGCGATTGATGAAGGATTGGTCGGTCAATGAAATGTCCAATTATTCGCGTTTGATACAGGCTGCGTTCTTGTCCGCTTACGTCTGGTTCTTCTCGTTTGACTTGCTTGCGGGGCCGACTGGTGATCTGAAACTTTATATCATCGAGCTAAGCTTAGCAAGCGTATTCACTCTTTCACCTGCCTGGGTCATGGGGAAGGTGATCACCCAAGTCGTTCAGGGTGGGCAGGATCGAAGGCAATTGATGGTAGGGGTGTCAGTCGCCATTTTATCATGGGCTTTGCTGTGCATTGCCTTGTACCTCAGTATCTCGAATAACCTATTGCTTTCAAATTGGCTTCACCTTGGAGGATTTGTTCTGGCTGTGATTTACCTGGTGATTCTGCCAAAACTCAAGCGAAAATTGAATAGGGAAGGAGCTGAGGTACTCGACGGGGCTGCGGAGCTCGGTAATCCTTTGGAAAACTTCACTCAGGGACTGAATTGGAACGATGCGCAATCTTCGCTTAACCGCTGGGTAGATGACAATGAATCTTCCGTTTTCTTGCTCAGAGGTGTTGCAGGAAGCGGAAAGACTCGTTTTATGAAATACTGGCGCGATCAATTGAATGAGCGTGATTCGGGCAAGCATTTAGTTTTGTTTGGTGATTTCAATGAAGTTCACAATGATAAAGTGGTCGATTTCGAACCGTTCATTGAAGCCATTAATTCCAATCTGGCGACAAAAAATGAAGAATGGAATGGAGTCTTTAGGGATAATTCCTCAGCAGTTGAGTCTGGTGTGAAGTTCCTCTCAACACTGGGCAATGCTGCGGGTATTCCACTAGGAGAAGGAACTGGAGATGAAAACAGAGGGGTTAAAGATGTAGCGGGCCGATTCTTGAATATGTGCAATCAGAAGCACAGCAATGGTACATCGATCACCATTATTTTGGATAATTATGCCTGGGCAACTTCGGATGAAAAAAGCCGAAGACTTTTATTTGAATTGATTGAGCGGTTGGAAATCAGTCCGCCTCACCGAAGATCGCTGCGCTTTGTTCTCACATTTGCAGAGCAGGAAGACAATTCGAATTCTGCCTTTTTATTGAATGAGCTTGAAGAAGGCGAATTCCATTTGTCAAAATGGAAGGGATTACTTGGATGGGATTCGGACAACGAAGATTCATTGAAGTCATCCGTTCAAAATTGGTTGACTTCATTGGAAGATGAGCGAGCATGGCATAGCCAAGAGTCGCCTTCGCGGATTTCAAAAAAGCTCAAACAACATCTGTCAAACAGAATCCATGAGGTGATCAAAGAAACGGATTTGACGAAATCCATTCTTGGGGTGCCAAGCCCCGGAGATGTCTTGAAATACATTCAGCTGTTGGAAAAAGGAGGCTATGTTGAGATGCGAGGCCAATTCATTGAATTGGCAAAAGATCCAGTGAATTCTGGAATTCCAATCATGGAAGGAGAATTGATTGAAAGTACCAGGCGATTCGAAGCATTGGAATTCGAAAGCCGCCAATTGCTCGTCAGTGCAGCTCATATTGGATTCAAGTTTGATGCAGAACTGCTTGCTGAAATATGGAAAATGGACTTGTTGCTCGTGCTTCGAGTATTGGATGGCCCCGGCGTTGAAGGAATCTTCATTCGAGACCGCTCGAACGAAGACAACATATATGCTTTTCTGAACCGGGACATTCATCAACGAGCGAAGCGAGGATTTGCGGCAGATGGAAGTACAGATCGAATCAGGCAAGTGATCATCGAATTTCAAAAACGTGCCTTGGAACATGTTTACAAAAAGGGAGATGCATACATGCTCAGTATGGATTTGGAAGTTCTGAATTCTACTGCGTTGGATTGCCTCAATTACCTCGGTGTCGACCAGGTCAGCAAGGTCACATCGAAAATATTATTGGTTGCGGCTTATCGAAATTTGCTCGTGGGCAATGACGACATGGTGAGTGACTTCATTCGGAATTGGAGGCGATTGGTCTTGGTTCGCAGGCAAATTCCTGTTGAGATGAGGCGTGTAAGGCCTGATCTTCAAAGCGACCTAGAATGGCTGGGGCAGGTATTGCGCGCGCTGAACGAGGGCCATCGAAATTTGAATCTTGCATTCGATGATCTGCAACAGCGATCAGCCATGAAGTCTTTTCTGCATCTAAATGAAGTCGTAACGTTGGATGGCGGTGGGATTGTTTACCTGGCGTTGTTGGAAGAATCCCGTTTGGTCTTGGATTCCGCTCGAGTGCTTGAACCGGAATGGGCAGCTTGGCAGGAATCATTGATCCGTGATTGGAGGCCGACAGACCGAGTGGACTTGGAGTTGGAAAAAGACTTTATTTTGGCCTGCCGAAGCAGAGTAGGAAGTACCGTGGCCATTGAAGAAATTGAGGCCAAAATTCCCGTGAATGAGGTAGAATTGAAAGGTAAAGTCCTTCGTAAGCTGGCATCAATGCCTGATTATGAGCGCAGTCAGGAATTCAGTTTTGCAGCTATACGGCATCAGATGCTGTTGATGCGAGTAGTGACGAGTGAGGAGGTTGAATTAGATGGTTCTACCTTGCTCATCCATTTGCAACTCCTGCATGATCGATTCGGCTCTGTTCGAGATCGTGAAGGAACGAATTATTGCTTTTTGCTCAATGTAATTCGCAAGAATTTCCCGGATGATCCAGAAGTTCAATTGGCTGTTCCTCGAATGATGATAGAAGCGGGAAAATGTCAAGGGGTTCGCTTCACCCGAAATTCTGGTTACCATTGGCTCGCAATGAATCATATCGAACTCAAACAATTCGATAAAGCGGAGAAGATATTGAATGAATACGGAGATTTATTATTGAATGAGGGCGCGGCAGCATCAGAATTTCAATATGTACTGAAGCCGCTCCTTTCGTTGGGAGCGTCTGATCCAAGTGGTGATGGTTTCAAAGCCTTTTTCGCCTTAAAGCTGAAGATGTACGAATCGCTTCGGATCATTTCATGGAACCTCAAATCGGAAATCTCTAAAGTTCTCTCAGACGATTTTTCGATGGAACATCTATCAGGGAGTGATTTGAAAATTTCATCTGAAGTTGAAAGAAATGCATCAACAGGGACATTGATGATGATGAATCTTCTGAAATTGGTTTCCAGAATTGCGATTGCTGACGGTGATCTGGATGAAGCTGAAATTCACGATCTGTCAGAAACAGCCTTGGCATGTGGGGCACACCTCAATCTGACTGTTTCTGCCGAGGTTATGGAAGAGATGATGGGTTGGTTAAATGTTTGGAAATCCAACCTTGAAGAGGATAAAGAGGCCTTTATGGCTGAAAACACGGTTGAGTTTGAGCGAACGATCGAAGAAGTAAATGTGCAATGCAGTGACGGTGAGAAAAGACAAATTGTGCGTTTGTGTCAAATCGTTGCCGCATCAGACGGAGTTGTAGAGGAGAGCGAACAGAACTTGTTGGATGCACTAAAAAAGGGCCTCATTCTGGATGAATAAGAGGCGGCTCAGGGGGCCTTTGTAAACTCGAAGCTCACCCTTCGGTTTGCCGCTCTTCCCGCCTCAGATTCGTTGCTCTGAATCGGGTCGGATTCACCAAGGCCTTGGGCCGTGATTTCTTGCCTTACATTCAAATTACGAAGAGCGTCGGCAACCGCCGCAGAGCGTCTTTGGGAAAGATCGATGTTGTACCCTGTGGTGCCGACATTGTCGGTATGTCCAGAAACAATTAAATGAGGCAAATCCCTGTTCATGTGGCACCAATCTGCGACATCCTCAAGAATGGCATGTCCCTCTTCTGAAAGAACAGCGGAGTCAAATTTGAACAGCACATTTGAAACCTCGAAGTGCATGGGGCGACCAGAATCCGGGAGCCAAAAAATGTCCGTCTGGGTCATTCGGTTGAGCGCAGCGGTTTGACGTCCCGTGATGGTATATCCCGTTCTCAAATTTGTTTCACGAAATGACCCAGCATCTCCTCCAGGTGCAAGACCCGTTGGTGCAAACCGCAAGGGCAAAGCAGAAGCCCAAAAGGCTCCATCCGGCGACTCTATATACCCCCAATCGTCCAATTCGGTATTGACATGGTTCAGTGCGAACGGACCTTTCCATTCCAACCAGTTATTCGGTTCGGTTCGCCGAAACTCCATGACATCTAATCCTCGGCCATCGACCCACTGCGACACCCAAAGTCGAAGACCGTCTGCACTTATTCGGGGCGTTCGTTCAGGTCCATCGGTGTTGATAGGAAATGGCAGTCTGATCACTTCATCCCAACCAAAATCGCCTTCGATTGCTATGTACACATCGGTGTTTCCCCAAAGGTGATCGTTCCAATTCCAGCCTTTCATGTGGTAAGTGGAAGGGTCATCGGTCGGCCTATCGGATACAAAGACCAGTACATCGCCGTGTTTCCATCCGTCTGCTTCTGTCCAAATCGAATTGACGGGTTCTGGGTAGTGCATGATGCGCGGATTGCGGCCTTCTTTCGTTTGAACTTCAAATAAATCAGCAGTTTGCAATCCTGACTTCGAGTCGGTGATGCCGATGTTCTCAGGGAAATTTCCAGCCACGATGCAGTGCCCGTCATCGAGGACCTGGGTGATGCATTCATGTCCATTGGTGCTGATGACTTTCATCGGACGCGCATCGGACCATATTCCATGTTCCAGTGTGCTGTAAAAAACATCCTCTCCTCCGGAATTTGGGTTGACGGTGAAATTGAGTTTGAAATCAAAAAACCCCGTGCGATCCATTCCACAGAAATAAAGTTCATTTCCGTCCGGTGAGGGACAAGGTAAATACTCATGAGCCGCGGTATTTATATGGCGGCTGATGCGGACTGGGAGCTGTGCGGAACACTGCTGATTTGTCCCAAGCCAGATGAAGGCCAAGGCCAATGAAAACAAGGCAGTTGTTGCCCGTTTGTGCTGGAGAAAACTTATCATTGTAATGGACAATAATAACCCATAATGACCATGAGCGAAAGAGACGTCACCCAACACTACCCCAAAGAAGAATTTGTTGCTAAACTCCGACGTTTAGCCGACTGCATTGAAACGGAAGAAAACTTTCGTATTTCGGTAGGAGGTGAGGCGATTTATGTCCCAGATCGTGCTGTTTTCAGCATTGAACATGAACGGGAAGATGGCAAGAATGAACTGGAGTTTCAAATTGTTTGGGAGGACGAATAAGCTCGAATGCTGGACATTGGGATCAAAGCTGCTCAGCTGCTGACCAAAGTTTATTGAACTCTTCCAGAAACAGTTCCGCTGTTCTTCCGTCGTCTATCACGACTAAATTCTCCGCGTTTCGAGTGGCTGCACTGCGCGTCCAATTGTAGCTCCCTGTCAAAACAGTTCGCCCGTCTACAACCATGAATTTGTGGTGCATGTGCGCAGGGCTCACGTCCACTCGCACATCAATCCCGATCTCGTGAAGTGTTAAAATGTCTGAGCCCCTGTCGTATTGTTTGTCATTGTCGCTCAATACCCTGATTTGAATGCCTTCTCGATGGCAGGAAATAAGCGCGTCAAGCAGCCGGTCGTCACTCAGCGTGAAAACGCAGATGTCCAAGGAACTCACGGAATTGGTCGTGTTTTCCAGAATTGCATCGAGAATGTCATTGCCCGGGGAGAAAAAAGATTGAATCATGGTTGTACAATTTTGAGTTACAATATCAATGTTTTAATACCAAAAATTCAACGAAAACGAATTCGTTTCAGCATTCATGTTGCATGAGCGGAGTGGATTGCTCAACTGAGAATAACCTCAGAGAGCCAATTCCAAGTCAAGGTCGTGCTGGAATACAACGTACTGGAAATATGCTCCCAAGCCTTACTGAGTTTTCCACTTGATAGGAATTGGAATGCCCCACCGTAGCTCAAAAGCATAGCTGTTGGTAGAAAGCAGAGGGTAAAGAGCCTTCCTGCAACATTGAAATCGGTTTGTTGCAGATGCGATTCGCGAATGTTGGCGACCATTTCATATCCGAAGATGAGCCCAAATACGGCCTCGGCCGCATGGCCCTCGATGCCCATTCCTATGCTAATAAAGGCATAAAGGTAGAGGGCTAGTGGAATGAAGTAGGGTCCCAGAGCTACCAGCCAATTGAATGGGGTTTCGATGAGAGCTAGGCCGTTTCCGTCGGATTGTACTTTCAAGGAATCAACCCGCAATCCGGTCATCCAAGCGAGGAGGACATGGATGAACTCATGTTCCATTGTTGTCAGGAATCGGGTGACCCTGAAGCGCGTACAAATGATCCAGCCGATTACCGTAGAACCAATCGCAAAAATCCAAAACCAACCTTTCCCGTTGCCCATTTGATCTTGAATGGTTTCCCATGATTGCATCGCGACGGCGGGGAGAATGGCCAAGAATAAAAGGGCAAGTGGCCACTTGATAATTTTCAAGATGAGAAAGGAGAACCATTTCAACATATTCCTTGGTTTAGGATTGCGAGTTCACGTGATTTATAGAGACCCGAAAACATTGCCAAATTAAGGCATTCCAACCAATTCAGTTTGTAAGAAGAGCATCCAGTCTCACGCGTTTAACGAACGAGGGATACGGTGCCTTGTTTGACGACCGGAAATCCGAGTTGGTCGCGGTAAGTGACCCTCCATGTGTAGATGCCGTTGGGGGCATAATGTGAGCCTCCAAGGCTTTGGCCCAACCATGGCTCCGTTGGATCGCCTGTGAACCAGGCGATTTCGCCCCATCGGTTGCGCACCTCGAGTTCGTAGAAGGTCACTCCCAGTGCTACCGGCAGCCACACATCGTTCAGACCGTCTTGGTCCGGTGTAAACGCAGTCGGTGCATGAAAAATCGTGCCATTGACAACTACTTCAGCCCACGCTGTTGAAATGCATCCATAGGGACTGATGACCGTTTGAATGATTTCGAAGGTCCCTCCATCGCTGAAGATGTAAGAACCATTGGCTGAGCCGAGGCTGCCTCCATCGCTCATCCAATAGCTCACCGCACTATTGGCTTGTGCCAAGGATTCAATGGTGACGACAGGTTCGAGCAATTCCACGACCTGCGGGGATGTTGTGAACCCAGCTTCGGGAGAAGGATAAACCGTGACTGCATCCTCAACATTGAAGCTAATACTGGCTGGACAATTCCCAGTCGATGTGGCGGAAACCGTTACATCGAATGTGCCTACCTGCTCATAGATGTGAGCAGGTGCATCCATCAAACTCATTCCTCCATCTCCAAATGCCCAACCATAATCCAAATCATCCGTTGGGAAGGCATCGGAGAAAGTGACGGTCAGTGGCACGCAACCATTGGAAGGCCAGACCTCCACATCAAATGCACTGAGGTCAGGAGGTGTTTCGATGAAGATGGAGTCTAAGCTGCTGTTGGTGCATCCTATTTCATCCAAGGTCAATGTGACAGCGTGCCATCCTCCAGAGGAAAAACTTGCGTCAACTGCTGTGCCGCTCGCGGTTCCAGGCGCTCCACCATCAAATTGCCAAGAGTATGCAGCATCGGCAAACTGTGCGCCCTCGCCGACAAAATTGAAGCTGTTGCCTTCGAGACATTGCTGGGCGGGCGGCACAAAATCAGGTGCGGGATCATGAACCAGCAGCTCAAACGCGGCGGACGAGAGTAAGCATTCCAGCCCGGTGAATGTCACTTCGAGGTTGTACACGCCGGCATCGAGTAAACCTGCATTGGCAACGAAAGCTGTGGCATTGGTCGTGGCGAAGCCATTGGGGCCGGACCAAGTATAATTTGCGAGGGACTGAGCGAGTGGATTGTTGGTAAATTCAGGAACCTCGAGAGCGATGTCGTCGCCAAGGCAGGTCGTTCCCATAGGCTCGATTGCCACAGGTGGGCAGACGCCTGTTTGAACCTCAAGCACGGTGACTTCTCCCACAGGACACCCTTCGCCGTCAATCAGTGCACTCGCCCCGTTGTTGGTCTGTGCGTTCCCTGAGATGGCCCCATCCCCAAAAATGTCGGCTTCCGCCGTAAGTGTGCTGTTGCATTGAAGGAGCAGACAGTCATCCGTCAATTGAACTTGGTAACGGTATGCTATGCTGTCCAAACCCACGGGATTGTTGATCAGAGTACCTCCAGTCGATGCGGTGGCTCCTGCACCCACTCGAACCTGCACGACCTGGTTGTCGGCGAGGAATTCACCGGGATCATCTCCCTCGGTATCGGTCATCCATCCCGTCAAGGGACCTGCTTCCCAAACCAAGCTACCTTGAACGAAATTCGTCCGAATGTCGAGCTGTGTGGTAATGTATACATTGTTCGCAGCATCGCTCCCCAGATTTTTTCCCACCACCGTGTACTCCAAGATGTCTCCGGGTTCGGCAACACCTCCATTGAGGTCTTCTATGTACACTGTCGCACGAAGGTCCGGTTCATACACATCCACGACGGAAGTGATGACCTGGACGGTGATGGATTCCCCTCCGGTCGTCACACGAATCTCGGCTTCGGTGGCGTTGTTCGTAAGGTAATCGAACCCGCTATTGTCGGGTATGAAGACGTTGGCATCATGGCCCAATGTGTTATTGAAAGCGGGTTCACGCCATGGATTCATGACACCGCTTGAACTGTGGGTGCTGTTGAAGACATTGTCGATGTCATGTGTTGCATCGCTGATGTATTCAAATGCACCCGTGCCATCAAATCCAAGTTGATCGCCTCCTTCGCCTCTGTCTCCATCGTAAGCAACGACACCCAGCTGAAAATCGACTGGACCAGCAGGCGGGGTAAGAAAACCTGAAATCGGCACGTCGACGGTGCTGTTGTCACCACCACCGCCCCAGCCGCTGGTAATCATGGCGAGTCCATCGAAGACTGTGAGGTTGCGCATAGGTTCTAGCGCATCAGCGTAAACAATGACCAAGACCCATCCACCCCAGGATGAATTGTCTTGGTCAGCGATGACATTGGCTATGGTGTATCGCGCATTGACAGGATTGTTGGCTACCCAATCGGTGATGTTGGCAAAGCAGCAATAATTGTCCACATTGGAGGCGTCAAATTCAAATTCTTCATCTGCCATGATGTCCGTATACGGGTCGTTATCGTTGGCTCGAATCTTCACTTGGTCCCGAAGGTCTTCATTGGGCACGAATCCGTTTCCCAATCTTCCAGCCCAATAAAGTCCTGCGAAATCCACCTGAGCGCACGCCCCCAATGCAAGGCTGTCAGAGGAGGAGCACCAAGTCTCTGGATCGTCATCACCGTCAAAGTACTGCATCTGGTGGCCGTTGTTGTTGTCTTGTGGCCAGCCCGTGATGGGCATCGCTTGCTGCGCATTGGTGCATGCCGCTCCCGTCCCACAAAACATCGTCGTGTTGGCAAGGAATTGGATGCCACCATTCTGCTGAGCTTGGAATCGGATGTCAAAATCTTCGACGACTTGGGAGGTCCCAGATATCCCAACGAGGAGCATTCCGCCGATGAAAAGGGGTGTGCATTTTATTTTTCTCTGCGCCATTCTAAGAACCAAACAGAAAAGTGCTGTCAAAGGTTGCCATGTGAAAAAAAAAACCGCTGTCTCGCGATTTGGAGCGGATTGATTGGTTGTGTAGATTCAGTTGTAACTTTAGCTGTTAACAGCACGTTACCCGCACGAAGTAAATTGAAAATATAGCCGATGAAAGTTGCCTTTTTTCACGGACTGGAGAGCGATGGTCCCGGACAAAAAGGGGCTTACTTGAAAACGGTGGCTTCCACGTTATACGCTCCGGTTGTCAACTATTATGATCCCGCGGATGTGCGTCGTGTATGGAATGAGGTGCTGGAGTTTGGACCTGATGTGGTCGTGGGCTCTAGCATGGGAGGTTGGTTTGGATTGCACGTGTGCATGGAATTGAATGTGGTTGGTGCGTTCGTCAACCCTGCAGTCGTCGGACGATCATTGGAACTCGAGCTGGAATTGAAAAAGGAAGTTGTACCCCCTCTTTTCTTGTTGCTCGGGTTGCAGGATGATAAGGTGCCACCTCAGAAAGTGAGGGAATGGATGGAGGAACACCAATTACCAGTGGGCATTGATTTTGAAGCTGCGGGTCATCGAATCCCCATTGCATCCTTCCAATCTTGGTGGGAGAGCATTTCGGCACAGTTGTCGACTCTGGGGCGATTCGAATCCTCGAGCGTACAAAAACTCCTCGTTTCTGAGTTGAAACTGGGGAGACCTGAATTGGCCTTGGCGGAGGCTGTTCTTCGACGGTTTCCTACCCTCGATGCGTTGTGCGGTTACAGTGGTGGAGGTTTGCCTCACGGCCAGGAATCTGCCGAGCGTCGCTGGTTAGCCGATTTGGATGAAATGGAGTCAGGGCTAGCGGCCATGGAGCGAAAGATTCAGATAAATCAGCAAGAACTCCGAGAACTCCGCCAGCATTTGGGCGAGAACGAGCAGGCATTGGACTGGGCTGATCCCCGCATCCGTAAAGCCATGCTGAAGTCTTTGCGCTCCATCACCTCCGTGGGTTCAATCCGAAGAACTGTTTACCCACATGAACATTCCCGAAAAGAAATGGCAGCAAAGTGGTTGCCCAAGCTCACGCCTGTGTCATATCACAGAATGATTGCGTTTTTTAAATCTGAAGTGAATGTTTTGGGGCGTGACCGGGGAAGTACAAAATGGGATCCTGTTGAAGATCTGATTCAGCATCGAATTGAGTGGATGGGAATTGATTTGAGCGCTCCCGGAGCACCTCATCCGAGAAGCCTGCGCAATTGTCGGCTCATGATCGTTCCAAAGCACATCGATGGCAATGCGACTTATGCAGTAACGTTTGAACAAGGAATCATGCACCATTTAATTCGCAATCTGCATTTTTGGATTCCAAATGGCGAAGGAGGTTGGGTATATGACGGCATGCAACGAGGCAAATTGAAATAGCCTCTGCAATTCTGTTCAAACAGAGAAGAATCACCCCTTGAAATCAGGTTGCCGTTGTGTTCTAGAAGGTTCACCTTGCGTCTATTGCAGAGAATTATTGCTTAAATTCGGCGCATGAAGGGGTTATTAATTAGAATAATGAGTTTGGCCGCCTTGCTCGTTGGAATGTATCAGGCTTCGATCGCACAAGGAGTTCATTCCAAGCAGATATACTTGTGGGATGTTACGCTTTCCATGCGTGACAATGGCATTTGGGAACAAGTGAAAGAGCAAATGATTACCTCACTGAGGGAGGTAAAGGACAAGGACACGGAAGTGATTGTTATTCCGTTCCAAGATGATATCTACCCAGAACAAAGAATTCAAGTCGGTAACCAAGCGGAATTGGATGCGCTCTGCGATTGGGTAGATTCATATGCAATCCCCATGCCTAAGGGTGGACATGGTACGAATATCTGCAGGGCACTGCAGCGGGCAGAGGACTTCATTTTTAAAGAAGACATTGATTGTGTTTTCCTGCTGACTGACGGTACGCACGAGCCCAAAAATCCGGCAATGGCCGCGAAGTTTCCAGAGGGTTGCCTCACCGAATACTTAGAAAACAGGTGGTGCGCTTTTGCTACAGAACTGGACGCCTACCTGATTTATTATCACCTGCTTGGCAATTCTGATGTGGACGTGGAGGAAGTGACTGAAGCAACATGCCGGGCCTTGAGCATTCAGCCGGGAGACGGCACCCCGGATCGGTTGCACTACATCACTCCACAAGTCAAGAAAATTGTAAAAGACAAAGGGTGGCTCACGCAAAAGGAATTTAGTGTTCCCATGACGACGTCTTTGCCAAAAGAATTCCAAGAGCGATGTGCAATCCGTGCTGAACTGGTAACGGGGAAGGGTACCATCCCATTGGCATCAGATTACGAAGGGGCGAATTTGCGCTGTGCCTTGACAGATGCTGCAGCAGCGTGGATAAAGAAGGAGTGCCCGCCCAAAGTGGACGAGGGGAGTTATGAGTTGTCCATTCGGTTGACGCTTGAGGCGCCGGACGACTTAATGGTGGCACTTACGGCGGAGAGTTTGTTGATTGAATTTCATCATTATGAGCAGAGATGGTTTGACCTGAAGGTGCTCTCAAACGAGGAGCCATGAGATATCCGAAGATTCTGTACATCATGCCCATGGTGCTTTCGAGTTGGGTGCTTTCGAGTGTTTCAATGCTTGGAGCAGAGGATGCATGGATGTGTCAATGGTTTGGATTGGGGTGTGAAGAAGGCAGCCAAAACCAAACGCTTTTAGATGTTGGCCGTCAGCGTACGATTGAGTCATTTCTCTTTTTCGATGCTGATTCTGCAGTGATTGAGCGAACCATTGAGTTTTCGTTTTCAGAGCGCTCTGCTTCATATGGAGATTATTTGGAACTCCAGTGGATGGGAGATGCCCTTCCCGAGGGCTCGCGGGTTACATTGAATGGTTCGTCTGTGCTGGCTCCATCTTGGTATAAAGTAGAGGCAAGTACTGCGCCTTGGAGAGGTACGATTCAAATTCAAATTCCACCAACAGGCGAAGACCATGAGATTCTGGGAGGGCTTTCGGTAAGGACTTATGGTTTCGAGCGTGCGGGTTCTCAAGAGCTTGGTTCCAATGGAACGAAACCAATTTCCATGTTACGCGTGCAAGGTTCAGTCGATAGTGATTGGCACTGGTTCAAGCGGAGCTTGTTTTGGCTTATTGTGGTGACATGCACCATCGTGGCTTTGTGGAAGTGGATTGTGGCTCCTGTACGCTTCGGTCGTTTTAGGATTCCACGTATCGTCATGGGATCGGTGGTGAAGGATTCAGGGAATACGGTAAAGGAAAAGGTGTTCACCAACCTGAGCCGTGGACTTTTCCGGAGAGGAACCCGCATTATTCAATTGTCGGGAAGGCGAAAAATTTCCAATCCCTTTGAGGAGTTTATGCACGGGAAATCTGTGAATTATCCGCTGTCCTCCCTTGGTAGCCAAATTGTTGAGATTAAGCCGCTATCCAAGGATAGAAGGAAGGGTGCTCGGATTCAAGTGTGCTGGGTCGAGAATAAGCGAGAAAAAACGCACACGATTTATCGTAAAACGAGAAGAAAAGGAGAGAAAGATGTACTCATTCCATTGGATTCGGGTAAACATTTGCTTCTTACTTTTGATCTCAATCGCTAACTGAAAAATATTTTAAGAGAATGAATAAGCCGAAAATTCGAAAGTCATTATTTATTGGACTGGGAGGAACGGGTGCATCAACCTTGTTGGCACTTAAAAAGCGATTTTTCGAGGTCTATGGACACATTGATGGACAGGATGGAGTGCCGCGATTTGCTCAATTCTTGGCCTTTGACACGGACGCGCCTGGGACTCGAAAATTAAATTTCCAGAACGTTCAAAACACATCTCTCGGAATTGAACGCGATGTTCGTTTTGAGCCGTCAGAAGTGATCGGAGTGCAAGCACCAAACGTCAAGGAATTCATTCAAGACGTGGATAACGAGGAGCTGTACAACTATTGGATGCCTCTCGACAATGAAAACCTGCTGAAGGGCTTAAATAATTTAGACGAAGGAGCGGGCCAAGTTCGCTTGTTTGGTCGGTTGGCTTACCACTGGAATGCGCGTAAAATTGCTACGACGCTGAAAGGTGCAATCAACGATATTTTGCTTGCGGGAAACCCCGATGAAGATTTTGAACCCCTCGAGGCAGGAGGCTTCAAGCCATTAGATGTTTACATAGTCAGCTCCCTTGCAGGTGGCACGGGTTCGGGTATGTTTTTGGACGTGGCGATGAAGGTGCGGCAAATCCTCAAAGAAGAGATGACGAATACGGGGGGTGTTCAGATTCAGGGTTATTTTGTTTTGCCTGATATATTTTCCTTGGAGTTGAACAAAGGCGAGGCGTTAAGAGTGACCCCCAATGCAGCTGGCGCATTGCTTGACTTGGATTTTTTCCAAGGCTTCATGCCTGCAGCATACACCAAAAACCTAAAAGGCGCAGAAGCAGGATTGTGGAATCCGGACAATGAGGAGGGCCTCCAAGATCCGTTGCTCGAAGACAAGGATGCGGATGCGATAACAGTCCAATACCTCGGCGGGGAGCAAACGAGAATTGTGGATGCGCCCTTTGATCGAATTTTCTTGATCAATAACCAAAACGCAAACGGAGGGACTTACAAGAAAATTGCGGACTTATGTGCTTCGGTTTCGAAAGGAATCTTTGCGTCAACCAATGAGATGTCCACGGGATTGAGGTCCAAGGATGACAACACCAAGGGAGCATTTACATTCGACAACAAGAACGGATGGGTGGGAAGCATCGGTGTGTCAGAAATGGTTTTCAGTGTGCCTGAAGTTCAAAAACACTTGTCATTGAGAGCCTTGGAATTTGGACTGAACGAACTCCTGAAAGATTCAGGAGACCTCACATCATTCGCCCAAGGGTTGATGCAGGATTTGAAACTAGTCGAAGAAGGTGAAACTGCAGAAATTGTGAGTGGATTGCTATCTGGTGTGACACCACCGAGCTGTTTTTTGCCAGAGGACCTGTATAAAACGTGTTCGAATGAGCATCAGCGAATTGCCAATGAATTGCCGGATTTAGTGAAGCAAATTGTTGGGAGAAAATCAGCTAAAGAGACGGAAGCGTTGAACAGCCTAACAGCAGGCTTCAATAAGTTGCCAGCCAATGGCTTAGCAGCTTCCATTCCATCTTTCTACGAAGAATTTGACGCGCAATTAGCGAAAAGCCAGCAAGAATTGGCGCAAGACGCAAAGAGTGCAGAGGAGGAAATTAAGCTGGAACTTGAGGCCATTGGAGAATTGGAGGACACCATCATGAGCATTGCAAGTGACAACATGGTTGTGCGGCTGATGAAGAAAGGTGAATTGCAAGGCGCAGCGGGAGAATGGACTGAGTCGATGGACCGATTTGTGAAGAAATCACTCGAGAAAACAGCCATAACCGCTGCGGCAGAATTGGTTAGTTCACTTCGATCGAAGTGCATGGAGTTGTCCCGCGAGTACAAGGAAAATTCTCGTGTATTGAACACGCTAAAAGACAAGGTGTCCGAAAAACTGATGGCCCGCAGGTCAGCAGGACAATCGAGCTATTCTCCGAATGCCTTCACCATCAACTTGCATGCTGAAACGATGGAGGATCCAAATTTCACCCGTGAAATTGATTGGGATTTGAAACGTCTTTTTGAAGAGTTGCAGTCGATTCAAAGCGATTCAGGAATTGAAGTCAACGACGCCATGAAATCGAAGACGATTGAAAATCTTTCCGGAATTACCAGCCAATCTGAAGGTACTTCGGCAGTTACGAAGTGGTTGTTGGAAAACGCTCCGACAAACAATGAACAAATTGAAGGAACGGTCGCTGGAAGAACGTTGGTTGATTTATTGAGGAGAAGTGAGCCTTTGTTGGGAATGAACAAGGCGGGGATATCTGCCGATAATGATCGCACTCCGTTGGAAACCATCTTGAAGGATTCCACATCGTTCCTGATTTGCGTGCCGGACAAGACGAGTCTTGACGAGATAGAAAAGAACCTCACGCGGCTATTGCCAGACAATGATTTTAAGGTTGTGGTGGTCCCAGACCAACAAGATCGCGTCGCGATTTTTAAGCGTCAATTAGGAGCTCCACCGGTCGCAATAACCGGAGCAAAGCGTTACATGCGCGCATACGAGAAGCAGCATGATGAAAGAGCGGGAGATGTTTTCCACGTCAACTACCATTGGTATGAGGCGATGAAATCGGTGAATCACAACTTGGAGCAAGGAGGTTCAAGCACCAAGGAACACGGAATGCGTTCCTGGTTGTATGCGATTCTCATGGGAGACGTGGTGTACGATGAAGCGAAAAAGCATTGGACGGTCAAGTCATCCTTTTATCCGATTGGTTCAAAGAACTTCACGAGCGAAAAGCGTTCCGAAATTTTTGAGGAGATCATGGATGAGAAGGAAATCGCTGAAGGATTCGCTAACAAATGGAGAGCCGTCTTAGATAGTGAGGGCGATAGCTTCATGGCTGCTCGATTGAGGACCGTTCTCTCACCCCCTTCCTCTTCAGATGGAGGAGAAACGGATGGTGGTGCATTGTCACTGATGAATTATGTGGTTCAGCCGCACATCAATCCGTACTACAAAACAATTTCTCCCGAAAATCCTGAAGGTTCGGCTTACAATCGCTACCCGGAATGCCGAGATCTTCTGCACGAAGAGATGAAGTTGCTTCCTGGTCTGTGCAATGAATTTGGTGTGAAGCTATAGAATGGTCTCGCATACCCGGTCCAAAAGAGCTTTACTCGCCGGAACATTCGCGAAAGAATTGTTGGGCGCGATTGTGCAAATTCGAGGCGATCGTCCCCTGCTGCACAATTTGGCGGGTGTTCTTTCCTTGAACGGTGGATTGCGCGAGGGGTTTTTACAAGACGAGGTATGGCAAGACGGAGATGCATCGCAGTCGCTCATTCGGGCCATCATCGACCGAGAACGTCGAGTGGAATTGGGCCAATATGATATCCATCCCGATCTCATTTGCGTAATTGTCACCCATTCGAGTCAGGACCTTGTGGATTTGGAGACATTGATTCAAGAGGTCACAAGCAATCTGCCCGAAAGGCACGAAGTCCATTGGATTCATCTTCTGGAAGAAGAAGGGATGAAAATGGAAGAGATGAGGTCTCTGTTTGATGGAATTGAAGGGCTGCAATGCCATGAAATTGGAACAAAAACGGAGAGTGAGTCCATTCATTTTGTCTCAAAAGAATGGGCAACTGTATTGCTTCAAGTCATGGAGTACTTGATGCTCAAATCACCCAGTTTGGACGGTGTGAATCGGGATGAGGTCCAATGTTATGGAGCCGCATCCATCGATTTCAGTCGAAGAGAAGGCCTTCGATTGCTTGAGGCCAAAGCGCAATTGGACGTGCTCAAACGCGAGCAGGAGCGAATTCACTTGGACCAGGTTTACTTGAATGCGTATTCTGCGCTGAAAAAAGGAAAGTCCGCTTACACGCGGGTCAAAGAAAAATTCATTGTCCCGTCGAACATTGAATCCTATTTTGATGGAGTCACATCTTACTCCAGCTTCGACGCCAAGCGAAAGTTCGACGCCTTTCGGTTAAGTATCCTGGAGCCTGGAGGTGTGATCGAAAGCTTGAGTCAGGAACTTGAAGAGGAGTTGGCTGACGTAAAAGGCGATGTTTGGAAGGTTTTGGACAGTTGCAGTGCGAGTGGGCAGGAGCGATTGAACGTAGTCAACTGCCTGCTCGGGAGGTCGGGGACCTTTATTGAAGGCAAAGCCATTCGCCCCACCTTGATGCTCGAGGATTGCGAGTCGGATCTTTTGAATGACGCCCTGCAAAGGATGAATGCAACGTCCGTGTTTTTGGCTGCATCATCGGGTGAAGTGCCAGAGCCGTTGGAGCTTTCGACCGTATTGACATTGCACACACAAAGACGAATCTGTGATGAGATCATGGATGATATGGTCAATGTGGAGCGCATGTTGGAGGTGGGGCCGGAGTCAGAGGAGGAGCGCGCTTTGGGAATGAAGATGCTGGCTCAACGACAGGAGGATCATCGCAATGCGGTTCATTCGAATTCGATGCTACGCACAAATTACGGGGAATTTCGGCGCAAACTATACGGGTTGTTTACATCCGCTTGGCTCGAAGGGGAGATTGCGAAACTCAGGGAGGCGAGCGTTTATCCTTACACGCCGCCAGTCAAAGAAAAGAAAACGATTTTTTCTGTAAGAGAAAAGCAACTATTGAAGTCGTCGGCTTTGATTTGCCTTGTTTGGTTGTCCAGCGGTCTCGGTTTTTCATTTCTCTCTTGGATAAAGCCTTTGATCGTGACATCTGCAGTAGCAGCATTCTGGATCGCATTGGCGATGTGGAGGTTGCGTCAGCGAGATGAAGTGGTGGAAGACCCGATGATCAAGCAAAGGGAATTGTGGCGAAAAGCAGCGGTGGAATTGCATGAAATCCATGTGGAATACGCTTTAATGCAACGATTTGATAAAGTTTTTGACGAAGAGATTCGAAAGCCTTTGCTGTCAGAAGCCAATGAATTACAGTCGATCATTGACTGCATGACCGTGCAGAAAGCATCTGCAGAGTCCGTCGTGTCCTCGTGTTTCACAGAAGTTGATTTTGTGGAACAATTGGGGAATTCCGATACGTTCAATCAATACTACGAGGAGCAGGTGAGACCGTCTGTGGGAACTTTGCCCAGCGTCGTTGATTCCAATCAAGATGTAAAGCGCAGATTGCGAACGTGGAGTGCTGAGCAAGTGGCTCAACGCTACTGGATGAGGTTGGGGAACACCCTGAAAGAGCACGTGTCTTCGATGAAGGAATTCGAGATGCTTGGTTATTTGCTCGGAAACCGAATGAATCAAGAGCCGCCAGTGTTCGTTCTTCGTTCGAATTCAGATTTTGATGAATTGGTTCGTCGGTGTAGGATTCACCTCGAGCTTTTGCATGATGATTCAGCAGGGAGTTCACTGCTTGTGGTGATGCATGACAGTCGACTTGAACCTTATGTGCTGGAGGAATTTAAGTCTAAATTGGACGGGATTTTTGAAGAGAGTAAGTCAAATCAACTCAGTTTTATGGCGACCGATGATCCGAATCGGGTGGCCTTTTTGCGGGTGGGAAGAGTCATCCGTGACTCGACCGAGTCAAAGACCAAAGGCACCAAGATGAAATCTGACCCAGCCATGGCTCGAGTGGTGAAGGGGAAGAAGGCGAGTCCAAACTTGCCGGAGTCTGAAGACGGTGGGGTGGATCCAAGTGCAAATTAGTGGAGGATTGAGCAGCGGCTATTTTTGACGAAGAAACAAATACTTATTATTCTGTTCTAAACGTTAGAAAGTGATTTGATTGCTTAATATTTATCTTTGCAGTGTTCTTTGAATTATGGGGCCGATTTTGGATTTGACAGCAAGATGATAAATCGGGTAAGCATGTGGAGCACTTGTTAGCGCGGCTCGTTAAAATCGAACTTTCAAGTCAGAAATGACAACACTTCCTATAGGCTCGCAGCTTAATCGACTCAGTCGATTGGCCTAATTCACGTCACCAGGTGGCGGAACGAGCTATCCCGAAGCAACGTACGGACCCTTCCGCGGCTTCAATGGGGTATCAGGTAAATGGGACTAGTAAAGGGTGTGTCCGACGCCCGGCGCGAAATCTACTGGGCTAAGCCGTTTGGTGGGTTGTCTGTGATCAGCCACCGGTCGAAAACCAATTGCAGAATAAACATGTAGAAAGCACGAGTTGTCCTTGTTTGGACGCGGGTTCGACTCCCGCCGGCTCCACAAGTAAGCAGTTACCTTTTGATCAACTTGAAGGTTGTTTGATTGGTTTTGCTAAGGATGGTCAAATAGTATATCCCTGGGGTTGATGCAGGCATTTCTACAGGACTTAAACATTTCCCTTCCATGACGTTTCGTCCCAAGAAGTCATACACGATGAAGTATTCATCGCCTCTCAGATTCTCAACGAATATTTCATCTGAGAACGGATTCGGGTAAACTTGATACCCTTTGCCGAGAAGGTCATCTTCAATAGTGGTCGGAGGAGTGCAGTAACTGACATCAATTTCGCTGTACAAATTGGGATCGTGGTTTGGGTCTTCGACCGTGTTGGCCGTTAACGCAATGCATGCACAGACCATTGTCAACACATAAACGCTCATGCTGGATAGTGACGAGGCGTTTCAATGGACAATCGGACTCGGGGGTGACTTCTCGGCGGGCAATTCGAGCGTCGTGGATTTGACCCTCGATGGAGGATGCGCCATTCAATCCCTGATTGTTTGTGTGTTTGCACCAAGGCTTTGCATCAGAAAAGATTGAGATGAATCAAGAGTTAAAAATAAATGCTCGATGAAAGCCAGTGTGATTTTTGTCTGCCGGGCGCTCATCGATAGGTTCCCAACCTTGTGGGGTGCTCTCAAACATGAAATAAAACGTCTGAATGTGGAGTGCGAGGTCATTCCCGGGGAGAATCCGTGGATTCGCGATTACATGCCGGTTCACGTTTCAGACCGCGGGCTGTTCCAATTTCGATACGCACCTAAATACCATGCTGATCCTCAGTATCGGGAATCGGAGGTGGTGTTTGTTCCTGAACATCTCAGTCGAGATTGTATCAAATTGAATTGGGTAATGGATGGCGGGGGGATACTTGTGGACGACCGCGTGTTGTTGTTGAGTTCCAAATTTCCTCCACCCGATCCGTTTATGTTGGATGTGTTTCATGGGAGACATGTTTTAATGATTCCT
>Ga0209631_10001600_pt1 | contig 28846 bp, 21 predicted proteins | sample COG_08_FD_184752 | JGI IMG/M metagenome (GOLD analysis project Ga0209631, IMG submission 184752) | Pelagic Microbial community sample from North Sea - COGITO 998_met_08 (SPAdes) (version 2) | ecosystem: Environmental > Aquatic > Marine > Neritic zone/Coastal water | place: Helgoland, sampling... | reverse complement strand
TCGCCAAGAAATAAAACGTGATGTCTCGGAGGGGTCGACAGAACGTGGGGCGCGCCGGGGCAGCCTCCGCGGCGCGGGCCCGATGCGAATCCTCGCGCTGCACGGTAGCAGGCAGAACGGGGAGGTGTTCAGGACCCGTCTGGCGCCCGTGGTCACGAAGCTGGAGGATGCAGGGCACCAGGTCGTCTTCGTCGACGCACCCCATGAACTTCCGATGGGTGTGGGGGATGAGGTCCCGATGAGAACGTGGTGGTCGTCCGGGGGCGGCGACGTACGCGATACGACCGGCTGGGATAAGTCTCTGGAGGCTCTGCGTGAGATGTGGACGTCACGCGGCCCGTTCCAGGGGATCATCGGGTTCAGCCAGGGCGCGTCAGCGGGGCTCATCCTCTGCGAGCTCGCCGACGCCCCCGACGGATGCTTCGCGTCGCTGCGATGCGCGGTGCTCTGCGCCGGTTACGTCGTCCCGTCTCCAGCGCGCGCGGTGCCAACTCCGATCGTATCCTCCCGTATTCGCGCCATGATCATCGCCGGGGACGCGGATGAGGCCGTCCCACCCGCGGACACCCTCGCGTGCGCGCATCGGTTCCACAGATCGACCACACGGACGCACCCGGGGAACCACGCCTTCCCTTCAAAGTCACAGGACACCCGCGCGGTGGCGGAGTTCTTCGACGAAACCGACGTCATCGACAAAGTCGGCACCCACGGTCCCGGGGATGCGGACCAATCCCCGGAGATGTCGGAGGAGGTCGCCGAGGAGTTGGAGGCGTTGGCGGCCATATTCGACGACGAGATGAGAATCGAGTCGTCGGTCCCGGATCGACATCTGGAAGGCGGTCCGGTCACCGTATCGTTCACCCTCCCGGGCGTGGCGGAGGCCATGGACCCGACGGATCCGTCGAGCTACGACCCGAGGGTGGCGCTGACCCTGCCCCGAAGCTATCCCGGGTCGTGTCCCGCCCCGTCGCTTCTCGGCATCCCCGGGACCGTCGCGGGGCGCATGTCGCCGGGACTGGTGGACGTGACTCGGGTCACTGGGGAAGGCCTGCTCGGGGAGGCTATGCTCTTCTCGATCGTGTCGGAGGTGAGGGAGTGGGCGGAGGGCGCGGCGAGGGATGCGGTCGCCGCCGGGGAATTCGCCACGGTCGCGAGGGAGGGTGGAACGGAGGTCAACGGCGACGAGGAGAATGACGCCGATCCCGACAATGTTAATCCCGCCGGCGACGACGAGGACGACGAAGCCGATGTGACAAACAGGTGGTGGGAGGCGGAAACGACCGACCAGGCGCTGGTGGAGGCCGCGACGATGGAGGCGCTCGAGGCGGAGACCGCACTCGGGCCATCCGCCAGGGCTCATGTGCCCGTCCGAGGCGGCGGCGGCGGACGGTGGTCGTACACCATCGGGTTGGTCGGTAAGCCCTCCGCGGGAAAATCCACTTTCTTCAACGCCGCCACCGAGTTGGGCGCCGGCGACGCGGGGCTCGCGAGGTGCGCCCCGCACCCGTTCACGACGATCGAGCCCAACGTCGGTCGCGCGTTCGCCCCCGCGCCGTGCCCCTGCGCCGTCGCCGGGCTGAGCGATGTGTGCGAGCCGTCGCACGGGCGGGAGTCCGTCGGCGGCGTTCACTGCCGAAGAATCCCGGTTTTCGTGAAGGACGTCGCGGGTCTGGTCCCCGGGGCACACGCGGGCCGGGGCCGGGGTAACGCGTTCCTCAACGACCTGTGCGACGCTGACGTGCTGATCCACGTCATCGACGCGTCGGGTAGGACGGACAGGGAGGGTGTCGACCAGGTGGGCGCCGGTAACGACGCCGACGACCTTAGTTCTTCGCCCGACCGGGACCCGGCCGGTGACGTGCAGTGGGTGCGCGAGGAGCTCCACCACTGGATCTTCGGTAACGTTCGACGCAAGTGGAGGAGCGTGCGACGTAAGCCGGAGAAGTTACAGGACCTGTTCGTCGGGTACCACTGCGTCCGGGCCACCGCGGATGTCGCTCTGGAACGTATGCCGGACATTCCGGACCCGAGGGCGATCACGCGCGAACGAATCCTGGCGTGGACCGAGCACGAGCTCCACCTCCTCGTCGCGCACTTCCTCAGGGTACGTTTCCCCATCCTCCTCGCGCTGAACAAGGCGGATCTGACCGGGGCGTCCGCACGGATCGAAGCGGTTAAGGTTCGGTGGGGAGGCGAGCCGGCTGTGTCGGTGAGCGCCACCGCCTCCCGGTGGTGCTTCGAGGCTAAATCACGCGGGGACCTGGTGGAGGACGGTGACGGGGTGTTGACGTGGGTTGGTGGTGACGGGTGTGTCGACGGGGGTGAGGCGTACCTTACGCGGTTGGACGCCGCGGGGGTGCTCGGGGACGGTACGGCTATGAGCGGCGTGAGGCGGGCTTTGAAAGCGGCGGTGGCGCTGAAACCCCCCGTGCTGGGGTTCCCCGTGGACGACCTGGACACCGGGGCATCGTGCCGACGTACCGGCAGGTGTGTGGACGATGCATCGACGGGGGTTGGGGCGCTGCGGGAGTGCGTGGTTCTTCGCCCCGGGAGCACGGTGTGGGACATGTTCTCCGCGGCGCAGAGCAGAGGCGGCGGGGGCGGGGGCGGCGAGGACGGGGCTTCGGTCGCTGCGCGGGGCGAGTTTGTCCGGGCTGAGTGTAGGGACGGTCCGGATGGATGCAGACGGAGGTTATTGAGGCGCGACGAGGCCATACACGAGGGTAACTGCGTCGTCAAGTTCTACACGAACAGGAAGGCGAGCTGGCAGGGGAAGAAGAAATAGTGAACACTTTTTTCATGTGCCAGAAAAAAACGATTTTAGAGATCCTTCCGCCTGCACACTTTCGCGCGCCGCGGCTGCGTCGCCATGGCGGCTGAGATGAGCGATGTCGAGCTCGCCAAGTCATCCAAAGGTGAGGCACCATCCAAGCGTCCACGAGTTCATCGTCCGTTCCCCATCCTCGCGTCCCCGCTGACCGGATCTCGCCCCCTTTTCCGCAGTCCTGATGGTCGGCGCGGGCGGCATCGGGTGCGAGCTGCTCAAGACCCTGGTGCTGAGCGGCTTCGAGGATATCGAGATGATCGACCTCGATACCATCGACGTCAGTAACCTCAACCGACAGTTCCTGTTCCGCAAGCGACACGTGGGCATGTCCAAGGCGAAGGTGAGTCTCCTTCCAGTTCCCCGATCGCCCCGCGCAAATCTGTTCAAATCGATCGAAAAGGTGCCCACATCGTTTCTTAACCCCTCACCACCCCACGTCCCACACCAGGTCGCCCGGGAGACGGTGCTCAAGTTCCGCCCCGACGCACGCATCGTCGCGCACCACGGCAACGTCAAGGACACCGACTTCGACGTCGACTTCATCCGATCCTTCCACGTGGTCCTCAACGGCCTGGACAACCTGGAGGCGCGGAAACACGTCAACCGACTGTGCCTCGCCGCGGAGGTCCCGTTGGTGGAGTCCGGCACCACGGGGTACCTCGGGCAGGTCACCACTCACGTCCGCGGTACCACCGCGTGCTTCGAGTGCAACCCCAAGCCCGTGCCAAAGTCACACCCGATATGCACCCTGCGGGATACCCCCGATAAGCCAATACACTGCGTCGTGTACGCCGCCGACCTTCTCTTTCCACGGCTCTTCTCCAACGACCCGAACGCCAAGAGCGATTTGGACGAGGAAGACGCCGTGGAGCTCAGCGCGTTCACCGCGACGCCCGGTGAGTCACCGGCTGAGTTCGCGGTCAGGGTGTACGACTACGTCTTTCGGACCAAGATTGAGCGCCTGCTGACAAAGGAGGAGATGTGGGCCAACGAGCAGCGCAAGAAACCAACGGCGCTGCCCCAGTTCACGGACCTCGTACCCGAGGGTGCCACGGACGCGGCGCGAGGGAGCGACGCGGCGTGGCAAACCACGGCGTGCAAGGCGCTGGGCCTGAGCGACGCGCACGCGACGTGGACCGACGCGGATGCCGCTCGCGTATTCGTGAGCTCAGCGTCTCGGATCATGGCCCGGGACGAAGCAAACGGGTCCAACGGGACGGATACGTTCGACAAGGATGACGCATTGGCCTGCGAGTTCGTCGCCGCCACCGCCGCGTTGAGGAGCGCCAACTACGGGATCGAGCGTCGGAGCCTGTTCGACGCCAAGGGCATGGCGGGTAACATCGTGCACGCGGTGGCCACCACCAACGCGATCGTCGGGGGTCTCATCGTCATCGAGGCGCTCAAGGTGCTCCGCGAACAAGGACTCAAGGCGAAGGGTCCCGGTGACGCCGCGGACAGTGTGGGGAATGGTGTCGCCACGCCGGTGCCCTGCGCACCCTGTCCCTACAGGTACACCTTCGTCAAGCAGCACAAGAGCAACTCACGGCTGCTGGAACCAATCGACCCGGACCCGCCCAACCCACACTGCGTGGTCTGCGGGAGCGCCAGGGTGACGCTCGTGTGCGACGTGGAGTCGATGACCTTAGGCAAGCTGATCGAAGACGTGCTCAAGAAGAAGCTCGGGATGAACGCGCCGGAGGTTAACGCGCCGAAGACGATCCTGTACGAGCAGGACGACGGCCTGGACGACGACGAGATTGAGCAGTATACGAAAAATTGCGCGTCGACGCTGGTGAACCTCCCTGCCGGTGGGGTCAGGCACGACACCACCCTGAAAGTGTCGGACTTCAGCCGGAACTTCAACTTCGAGCTCGTCATCAAGCACGTGCCGAAGGAGGAGTGGGACGAGGAGACGGACCCTGACGGGTACGTTCTCCGCGGTGACAAAGTGGCGGCGGCGGACGTCGAGGAGAACGGCGCGGGGGATACGAACGGTGCCGTCGCCGAGGACGTGGACGACTGCCTGATCGTGGACGACGAGGATGAGGTCAAGGCGGCAAACGTGGCGGCCGGGACGAAGCGCAAGAGGGACGACGACGACGACGACGACAGGGACGCGAAGGAAATTAGGATCGAATGATTAACGCTACGCGATGTCCATCAACTGACACACGACGGCTCTAATCCCTGACCACCACGAGCGTGTCGCCCCTGCTGTCCCTCGCCACCCTCATGTCCTTGTCCACGTACACGTTATCGAACCACCCACGGCCGAACGGCGGGAGCGGCACGGACGCCTCCACCGGCTCCGCCAAGTTGAGCGCCGCCGCCGTGAACTGAAACGACACCCTCACATCGTCGACAACCTCGATGACGCTGTTCACCACAAAGTCGGTGCCGTTGCAGAACACAACCTCGTTGCTCAGGGTACCTTCGTCGACGTCTATGCGCTGGTACGCCTGCGTGAGCGGCGCCCCGTCGACGCCTCCCGGGAACTTTTCGAGGAGAAACAGAGTCTCGTTCTCGCTCGTCCACGCGAGCCTCCAGTCCGCGGTGAGAACGTTGCGGTCGGTGTTTGCCCGACCGCCTTTCCCCCTCGACGCGATGAGCGCGTCCACGGCGGCTTCCATCTCGGCCCTGTCCTCCGGGGAGTGCCCCACGCCCCTTCGTTGCGTCTCCGCCAGCCTCAGCACATCATCTTTCGCCTTTTTCGATCCTCCTCGCCCGAAGCCGTCGAAGAGCCCCGCCGTGCATCCCAGCCGGGTTCGAGGTGAGGCGCGGGATTTCACCTGAGTGTGAAACGTCGCGCGCGTGGGGGCGGCGATCGCGAAAGACATGTTCACGTGCCGGTGGATAAGCAGAGTGAAGGCCACGTCGACGGACATCGTGTTTTATTCATCGAGCAAGGCCCGAAACGCGAAGGTGCCGAAGTACGATTTGGCACTCACGAGCGCGCGTGCGGGGGAGCATGGGGCCTCGACGGACGGTACCGATCGAGGCCACCGCGTACAGCAGCGACTGGCGCAGCTGTGGCTGGGAGTGGGGCCTCGCGCTGGGCCCTCTTCCGCTCTACCTGCCCCTGTGCGCGGGCCGGCGCCCATCGGGAACGGTCGCGTGGCCGTTGGTGCCGAGACGACGGAGGGAGAAGGTCGAGGACAAGCCGTCGCTGGTGCTGGGTGGGGTCACGCTCGCGGTCCTCGGGGCGTTCGGGGTCGCGGCGCACGCGGTGGTGAGCGCGGCGTCGGGGGGAGGCAAACGGTGGCGCCGCAAGGCTGCGAAGGCGCTGAGGGATGGGGAGCTCGGCGCGAAGATGACGACCGCGGCGTGCGCGGGGGCCCTGCTGGGCGCCACGCAGTTCCCCATCGGGCGGTACTGGGGCGAGAGCCACATCGCGGGGTGCCAGTATCACGGGGTCACCGCGATGGGCACGTGGCCCGAGGAGGTCCGCCCGGTGCTCTGGCGCCACGACATCCTCAAAGACCCGGTGGGATTCGTCGCCAGGCTGGTCACCCTGCGGTGGGGCGCGGCGGATGGAACCGTCGCGGCGGATACGGACCATTACCCGCACGGCACACGGATGCACGTGCCGGGGTACGGCTGGGGCGTGGTGGAGGACCGTGGGACTGACATAAAGGGCCCGCACAGGATAGACCTGTACTACGGACGGAGGAGACGGGCGCTCCAGTTCGGAAGACAACAGCTCGACGTCACCGTCGAGGACGCTTAGTCGTCACTGTAGGGTGACAAACATAGTCTATGATGATATTAACGGAGCGGGCACGTAACGCCCTATGGAAACACTGGATACGTCCAATCACTTGTTGGCGAACCACCCGTAGGAGTGGAGACCCACGCCCCACAGGTTAACGCCCACGTAGCACGTCCACACGACGATAAACCCGAGAGCGCCGACTACCGCAACCTCCTTCTTGCTCTTACCCGCCACCAGCCTCGAGTGCAGGTAGGTGGCGTACACGAGCCAGGTGATCAGGGCCCAGGTCTCCTTGGGATCCCACGACCAGTACGAACCCCACGCCTCGTTCGCCCACACGGCGCCGCTGATTAAGCCGGCGGTGAGAAGGGCGAATCCAGCGCCGAGGCATCGGTACGCGAGGTTGTCCATCTCCCGCATCAAGTCGGCACCCGCCAACGGCTGTGCATCCCCGGGGAACTCGGACATGACCGCGGTGACCGTCCCGTCCGCGCTCACCTGCGGCCTGTTCCGCTGCTTAACCATCAACTCTGCTGACTCCGCGTTAACGGCATCCATGGAAGCCGCCAGCACCGCCTCGCCCTCGACGTCGACGGCGCCCTCGTTACCACCCTTCGCGGAATCCCCTTGGACCAAGTTATCCAGGAAACCCAGCGCACCTTTCGCGCCTTCGAACCCTTGCGTCGCGTCCACCAACAGGAACGACATGCACGACAGTGAACCCACCAGCAGAGTCGCGTACGACAGCATCATCACCGACACGTGCATCATGAGCCAGTTGCTCTTCAGCGCCGGGACCAGCGCGGACGCCCTCTGAAGCTCGGGGGGAAGCGCGAGGGTGGCGCCCGCGACGACCATGAGCGCGGTGGGCGCCGCCAACGCGCCGGGCACGGCACTCTTACTGTATCCGTCGCGTTCCGTCACCACGAGGTGCACGCCCGTGACGCCCCACGCCAGGAACAGGAGCGACTCGTACATGTTGGACAGCGGAAAGTGTCCGGATTCGACCCACCGCGCGGCGAGTAAGGAGGCGAGGGTGAGGTTACCCGCGAGCATGGCCATCTGCTCGGGCTTACCCGCGCGTTTGTCGTCGGTGAAGAAAGCCTGGTGGTTGGATGGGACGCGAGTCAGCGGTGGGCGGTTTGGACTTTAGATGAGGGATTCAGTTGTTGAGTTTTGGTGGCCGACGAACTTCTCCCGGGATAAGGGTTAGGGCATTTTGGCGACTGGGGCGCCGGGGCCCACGGCGGGGCCTTCCCGGCGCTCTCTCGCGCTCTCCCAATTCAACTTGCGGGATGCGTGGTGACACGTACCTTGTAGCAGTACACGCTGCTCGCGCCGAGGAGCGCACCGAAGGACGCCTTGCCCATGACCTGCTCGAATCCTGAGAGGGTGAGCCCGAGCGTCCCGGCCACGTCGCCCAGTTCGTTGGGTGATGCGAGCGCGCGGGTCTGGACGCGGCGCGCGCCGACGACGCGGGAGCGAGCACGAGATCCGGTCGCGGAGGACACGAATGTCGCGGGTGACGCGTCGCCGCCGAGGAAGCGCGAGCGGGTGAGCGCGGTCGCGACGGCGGTGCGACGGGCCACGCCCCTGCTCGCGGGGATGACGCCGCGGACGCCGGAGGACCCCGCGCGGCGGGCGGTCGCCGCCGCGGGCGCGAGCGCCGCGGGGGACGCGATGGCCGTCGTCGACATCGGACGAAACGAACGGTGTGTGCGCGGTGTGAGAGCGTCGAGCGGCGGTCCGTCAACCGTCGCGCGCGCGCGTGTGTGACCCGGGGCGACTGGCCGGCTCCACGTGTACCCTCGAACGCGCTACGAGCCACCAAAACGACCTGATGAAGATAATGAAGCTCGACCCCCGCGGGGACCCGCGGGCACTGTCCGTCGCGTCGCACGCAGGGCGTCGACCCACATGAGCGCCATCCGCGCCACCACCGGGTTCGCCACATCCGCGCGCGTCAACACGGCGACGCGTCGCGCGCCCTCCTCGCACCGCGCGCTCTCATCCCGGGACCAGGGCGCCTTTTCTCCAGCCGTCTCCGGCCGTGCGATCTCGGCGCGGGTCGTGCCGTCGGTTCACCGCCGCGGCCGTCCTCTCGCGATGAAGGTCTCCGCGGCGCTTCCCCCCGCGGCGGCGGGCCCCGTCGTCGGATGCCTCTTCGAGACCCTCCCGTTCGGCGCGTTCATCGCCAGGGTGCTCGGCGGCGCCATCACGTCCATCGCGAGCCGCCTGTGGTCGAAGAGGCACCTCTCCGACGCCACCGTGACCCACGCGGACACCCCAGCGCACCGCGCTTTGATGGACGCGTGCCCGCACTTCTCGAAGCCCTACGACGCCGTGGATGCCCTAAGGAACCGGCACGCGTGCACCATCGTCGCCTCCTTACTCCGCGAGAACCCGCCGATCGAGTACCAACGCGAGGTGCTTCGGATGCCGGACGGCGGACACGTCACGCTGGACTGGCCGATCCACGTCCCGCCTTACCCCGGCCAACCGGAGGACGTTCAAGGCACGATGGACGCCTTGGGCGCCGTGATGACCACCGATGGACAGGCACGCGAGGTGACATCGGAGCGCGCGGCTAAAGACAGGACGGACGACATCATCCGGCAGTTGCAATACGGCCCCGCCAAAGGGTCCGCGTCTTCGAGCTCTCAATCGACGGGCGACTCGGCCACCTCACCGGACGGCGTACCGGGCGTCATCGGCCTCGCGGGCGGCGGCGGGACCGGCGGGTGCGGCAGCGGAGGGAACGGGTGCGACGTCGACTTCGACACCCTCACCCCACCGTTCCGACGATCCATCCCGGACCAAGGACGAACCGTTTTGAGAAAACGACTCGCGAAGCACTGGCGGAAGCTCCCCGACGACGCTCCCGTTCTCATCCTGATGAGCGGAATAGCGGGGGGTTCGCACGACAAGTACCTCAAGCACTTCATGCGCAGGGCGAGTCGCGCCGGGTACAGGTGCGTCGCGTTCAACTGCAGGGGAACCGCCAACTCGCCCCTCACCACCCCACAGTTTTATTCCGCTTCGTTCACCGGAGATGTCCGGAACGTCGTGGACGAGGTCAAAGGCCGGTGGCCCAACGCGCATCTCTTCGCCGTGGGGTGGAGCCTCGGCGCCAACATCCTGACCAACTTCCTGGGCGAAGAGGGCGACGACGCCAAGCTCACGGGCGCCGTGGCCATGTGCAACCCGTTCGATTTGAACGCGTGCGACGTGGCGTTGCAAGACGGGTTCTTCGGCACGGTGTACTCACGAGCGATGGCCAAGAACATGCGCGCGCTGTTCGCGCCCCACGAGCACCTGTTCCAGGGCCTGCCCAACTACGACAACGAGTTAGTGGGCAACGCCAAGACGGTGAGGGACTTTGACGAGGCTGTCACCCGCGTCACCTTCGGCTTCCCCTCGGTGGATGCCTACTACGACGCCTCTTCGTCGAGGCTCAAGATTGGGGACGTGCGCGTGCCCTTGCTGGTGGTCCAGGCGAAGGACGACCCCATCGCGGTGCACTCCGCGGTACCCCGGGACGTGATCAAAGGCAAGACAACCCCAGGGCCGGTGGTGCTGGTGGAGACTGAGAGCGGCGGGCACCTCGGGTGGACCGCGGGGGCGGAGGCTCCGTTTGGTTCCCCGTGGCCGGATGTGGGGGCGATGCAGTTCTTCGAGGCGTGCAGGCGGGGGGTTGGGCGGATGTCTTCCGGGGACGTGGATGATGCGGCTCCAGTGGAGGCTGGGGTGTCGGCTGAGGTGGGCGCGGCTGAGGTGGCGGTGGAGGCGCCCGCCGCGAGGTGACGTTGTTGGACTATTTTTATTTCATCGCTTGCGTTTCTTCATTCGCGCGGCGCCCATGCAGTCCACCATCCAGGGGTGTTTGGGTGAGCTCGAGGCTATCTCCGCCCGCACCTCCCTCTCCAGGTCGTCCATGGTCCACCCGCACCTCTCGTCCCTATCGTCGAGGTACCGCCTGGCGACCGTCAGCGTCCGGTTGCATTTCGAGTTGGTTGACCTCGAGCTCCCGGCGCCCCAGGGTTGGTCGTACCTGTACCCTGATAGGAAGCCGACGGAGACGAACGATGCGAACGGGTTGTGTCCTCTGGCGAACACCAGTTCATCTCCGCACCATCTGATCGTGTGTACTGTATCGCCATACCACCGGTGACCGTCCCCGTTGTCCAGCATCCAGCCGCTGCCTTCCTGAGGTGAGGCGAGTGCGTTGTGACCCGCTTCGTTCGGCTTGACTCTGTAGTACGAAGGAAGGTGTACTGGTCCACCCTTTTCCTTATATTGAACCATATCGCCGCGGACATTGAAATTGTTATCGGACTCGAATGCATTTGCCCCATCTCGCCAATCACGCACGGGTGGCATATCCGCCTTCGTCGCGTCCGCGGAGTCGACTCCGATCCACCTGCCCTTCCAAAAGAAATCTGGGCCGGTGAGATGCTTGAAGGTGCTGCCCTTGATGGGCTCGCCGCGCCACGGTTGATGATATTGTCCCAAGTGATTTCTCATGACATTGTCCCCGTATTCCACATTACCGCGCCAGACGAACAGGGTATCGCGCCAAGACATCTCGTCGACCGCCTCGTGCTTCCGGGGGCGGTGCAACTTGTTCTGATGATGTCAACCATTTTTCCAAGCGAGAGACTTCTTCGTCACACAGCCAGACGCGCTGCCGCACGACGAAGGGGCCGCGAGGATGGCGGGCGCGTTCGCCTTCCCGGACTTCTTCGAGTACCCACCGTACTTCACGTGAGCTCCCCCGCATCCCCCGATCCTCTTCCGCCCCTCAACACGCCCCCATCGCGTGGGCACGTCCACTACCAAAAGCGCGCCAACCCCGATCCCATGATGCCTCCTCGCGCCGTGCCTCCCCAACCCACCGACGCCGACCCGCCCGTCTAACCCTCCCAACCCCCCACCACACAGGATCCAACCCACGCCGGAGACGCAGAGGAAACAGATCGAGCTGTGGAAGTCCCTCATCCTCAGGTGCGCACACTCATCCTCCGGTTCCTCCCCCAGATCATCAGTGGGCACTCCATCTCCCCCGTAGCCAAACAACAATCATGATCATCACGCCGACTCACCACCCATGAACCGTCCATCCTGATTCAGGTACTGCCAGCACCACAAGACGCACGTGCTCAACCTCGAGGAAGTGGACCACCCCCTCTTCGCCAACCCACGCTGCGACCGCAAGCTCTCACTCGACGCCAGGCGGACGCTGATAAACGCGTTGGTATCGTCTTCAACCGCGGAGTGGCTGGACGGTGCGGGGCGGACGCGGTGCCTGGTCCTGTGGCGGTCCGTCGCGAGCTGGGGCGAGGCGCTGCATGACTGGGCGTGTGAGCTCGGGCACCAGGGCGGCGTGGTGACCGTGGACGAGATCGGTGACGCGCGGGAAGGGCCGGGCGGTGACTTTGTGGGGGTCGACGAGGAGGTCATCGTGAGAGCTGCAAAGTACCTGGAGGCGCTCGGTAAGGCGGCGTTGCTCCCGGGCGAGGGGGGCGACGACACGGGGGTGAAGTTCCTGTGACGATGAATGTCTTATTAGGTCTAGCTAGCTAGGTGTGCGCTAATGTTTCGAAGAATGTCGTTGGCTTTGGAGAGTCATCATCAATCATCTGGGTAGCCCCGGAGTGAACAATCCTTGCGTGGCCCACGTCGAGTATTTGAGCTTCTGCTCCACGAAGAGCACGTGCTTCTTCACCCTCGGATCGTACTTCCTGAACTCCAGCTTGTTCAGCAGCCGCTTGGGGTTCCGTCGCTTGACGTAGAAGAACCCCGTCTTGGCGGTGGACACGAGCTTCACGAGCATGGCCCCAGCCTTGGTCACCTTCGGCATGGTTGCCGATTTACCCCCCCGTTCGGTGTGTTTTCCGTGGAAGCGCGCCGCTTCCGTCGCTCACACGAAGGTGATACGCGCGATCGGAGGATGCGTGTGTGCCCGCAACGAGTCGTCCGTGGAGATGGACGGGCTCGGATCGACGGAGTGACGACCCCGGCGCGGAGACTGGTGCGATCGATGTCGTGGGCAGCCTAACTTTTAGGGTTGCCGTGGTCATGCATGGCTGATTTCGGCATATTTCGCGAGAACGAGCTTTCAGAGGTGCGAAGGTGACTGTTAGTTCACACGGTGTTGATAGATACGATGATACAAGTCGTCCGATTAATCGCTGAGCTCGGCGGGGTCGAACTCATCGACGGCACGCTCAGCGCCCCCCTTGACCTGGTTCGCGCCGCCTCGCCCCTGATTGCCCCTAGGTCCGCCGCCGCCCCTCGGCCCACCCGGCGTGAACCCACCGCCGCCACCTCGCCCACCCCCGCGCCCGCCCCGGCCACCCTTAGGCTTGGCGGTGCCCGTGAACTTGAGTCCACCCTCCAGGATGATATCCTTCGGTTTATCCTCGGGTTCCTTCTTTGGCTCACCAGCCTCGGACTCGCGCTCCTTCCGTTTCTTGGCCCCGTCGCGCTCCTTCTTCTCCGCCTCTTTCTTGTCAGCCTTGGACATAAACGCCCGCCCGCCGTCCGCCTTGCGCGCCCACTCGTACGAATTTCTAATCTGTCGCAGCGGTAACATGCGCACCCAGGTTTCCATGGTGTTCTCCGACTTCTCCGTGGCTGACATGTGCGGGTAGATGTGCTGCGTCTTGAAAGCGTCCACGGCGTCGGAGTAGTCGTCCAGTGATAGGGGCTCGTGCGACTCCGCGTACCTGTTGTTGTACGCGTGGTAGATGCACTCGCACAGGAACAGGCCTAGCTCCGGGGCCATCGGGGTGTTGCACGACTCCTTGGTCTTCAACGCGAAGATTTGGTCCTCCTCGGTCCAGTACCCGCGCATCACGCCGATCATGGTGCCGATGAGCTTGCGAATCTGGTGGAGCATAAACGACTGGCCAACCACGGTGGTGCGCACAAACTCCACGCCGTCAATCACGAAAGGTTCGCCGCACTCGAAGGATATGATGTACCTCATGGCGGACGCGTCGTTGGGGTCCACGCGGATGGTGTAGTTGTGGAAGTTGTGGGTGCCGCAGTAGTTACCCAGGATTTTATTCACCCGCGCTCGAACTCCCTCGTCAAACACGAATGGTTCGGCGCCATCCGCGACTGCTCCATCGATGCCCTGCTCCGCCGCCTCCGCCGCGAGCGCCGCCTCCGCCTCCACCTCCTTCCGTGGTAAACACCGCCTCGGGTCGAAGGCGAGCGTGGGAATGACGTACTCGTACCTGCGTCGGTCGCACATGGTCTTCGCGTTGAAGCCGCCGGTGACTCGTTTGTACCCGAAAAACTTGAAACCTTCGGGCAGCGCCTCGTTGATGCGTTCCAGGACACCGGGAGGGTCCAGCACCATGCGGAGGGCGATGCACTGGCCGACCGCGCTCACGCCCTTGTCCGTCCTGGCGGCGCGGGTCCACTGGACCTTGGTGAAGTCGCCCGCGTTGTCCTGCGAGATGCCCCCCGCTTTCACGATGGCTCGTTCGAGTTCATCTTCGATGGTCTTGGCGCCGGGGTTGCGCTGGAAGCCCTGGTACCCCTTGCCGACGTACGCGAGGAAGGCGGCGATCTTGCGCTTCTTGCCCTTGCCGCTTTCGGCCTCGGCCTCCTCCCCTCCCGCGGGCGGCTTGGGATCGCCTGCGACCGCGGGAGTGGTCGTTGGGGCGTCGGCGGCGGCGGCGGCGGTCGCGGGTGCATCGGTACGCGTCGCCGCGGCCTCGGCGGGGGCGGTGTGTGTCTCCTCGCGGGCCTTCTTGGCGGCGGGCTCGTCCTGCGCGGACATTATGTATCGACCTCGACCCGGTTCACGCGCGTGTGGCGGATGTGTCGGTCGCAGTGACGGGGCGCTCGCGCAAATTCATCGAATCGTTCAGGCTCGAGCGGTCGAGTAACAAATGTTCCACGTCACCTTCAGATAACGTTGCACGATGAGCGCGCTGACCGTCTGCGCCGCGACTGTCGTCCGGGCCCGAGCGGGTCCCACCCCGTCAACCTCCACACGGACCCACGCGTCGGCGGTCCAGAAGGCCATCTCCTTCTCGGCGGCCACCGCGCTGGCGCTCGCCCTGAACGCCCCGATCGCGCTGGCCATCCCGCAGACGTCCGAGTGCGCCACCAACTCGTGCGACGACAACGACTACAGCGGCCGCGACCTGACCGCCGAGTTCTACACCAAGGGCTCGCTCAAGCGCGCAAAGTTCATGAACAGCAACCTCGCGGGGGTCACCCTCTTCGGCGCGGATCTCAGCGGCGCGGACTTCACCGGCGCCGATCTGTCCAACGCAAACATCGGACAGTGCAACCTCACAGGCACCATCTTCAAGGACGCCAACCTCTCCGGCGCCATCGTCTCGGGCGCCAACATGGACGATCTCGGGGACATCGAGGGCTCGGACTGGACCGACGTCATCGTCAGGAAGGACGTCAACGACAAGATATGCGCCAGGAGCCCCAAGGGGATCAACGCTGTCACCGGCAACCCGACTGCGATGACCCTTTTTTGCGACTGATCGCGACGACGGAGAGGTATAATCAAGGAAAAGGGTCCGGCACGGGGTCCACCGCTAAATGTACGCAACTGTATCGCAATAATCAACTCGTATCGATTAGCAAGAACGAACTCGTGGGTCGTCAACGCGCGCTCGGTCTAAACTCCCATACCAAACGCGTCTCGTGTTCACCCCATATGATAACGCCTACTCCTTGCTGTGTCCTTCCTTCACCCTCGGCGGCGGGTTCACGATCGGGAGAAGCATCTTCCCGTGTCGGCCACCCCCCATCCCGTTCACCAGCCCTTGCAAACCCCCGAGGCCGCCCAGTCCTTTGTCCATGCTCTCCTTGATCTGCTCAACCGGTATGTCGTCCACCGTGATGCCGCTGATCAAAACAACCCCGCCCAAAATCATCAGCCAGCTCAAGCACCTGTGAGAGTTAAACAAAACACGACGACGTCAGTCCAATCGCCCATAGTGCGAGTCAACTCGAATTAAGGTATACACGCACCAGTTACGCAGCGCGGTCCACGTGCTCGTGGGCAGCCGTTCACCCAAGATGACCACGCCGAAGATGACGGCGGTGATCATCTGCGACACGTTGCCGCACGTGCACACCACCACGCTGTTACCATCCTTCAAACCCCGGGTCTGGCACACCAGCCCGAACGCGGTCAGTCCCACGGATGCACCGAGGCCGAGGAGCACGAACGCGAACGACATCCTGTGGAATGACAAAACACACGTGCCGTCAGTCTAATTGCCCTTATGGAATGGAAATAAAAAGAGACGCACCTCGCTCCCAGGATGAACCCGAGTTTACACGCCAGCGCGGACAGTGAGAAGAATGTGCCAGCCTGTAGACCCGCGAAGACCTCCTCGACGCGCCCGCCGCCCTCTACGCCGGTCCCGCCCACCTGATGCGACGTGCGCAGGTGGTGTGGCGAGCCCATGCCCACCAGCCCGACCACTTTCTTCCCGCTGCGGTTGACGCCCAGCCGGTTCATGGCCTTGTCCTTGGTGGCGTGCAGCTTGTAGTACCCCGGCGCGGCGACCACCGCGGCGACGAGGAAGGCGCCGATGAGGTACCTGAACCCGGAGAGCTCCGCGGGTTCCTGCTCCTCGGCGTTGAACCCGATCCCCACGGTTCCGCACACCGCCATCCCGACCCCGACCCATTCCTGTGTCCGCAGCGTCTCCCCGAGCTTGTAGTGGGAGTACACCGCCAGGACCGCGACGCCTCCCGCGGCGACGGGCTGGACCACGCTCACCGGTGCCCTGGCGATGGCGGCGACCATGAGTAAACCGCCGAGGACGTCCAGCGCCATGCCCGCCGCCCACGTCTCGTCCGAGAGGTACGTCTTGATGACCTTCGGGTCGAGCACCAGCCGGGGCAGGTTCTTGGTGCCCTGCTTCTGCAGCGCCTTGCCGACGTTGATGCAGGAAGCCGCCACGGCGACTATGAACACCGCGAAGACCGCCACCATGGTGCCGTCGACGCGAAACCCTACCCGAGACGCGCGCCTCTCTGCCCCGACCCTTGGCGAGCTCCAACTTTCTAGGGATGATTTGCGCAACGTTCGTCCAGCAGTCCAGGAGAGTTCAAAATCCGCAACGTCAGACCTCGGGACACCATGGCGCCGGCCGCGGGGCAGAGGTCGATAAACGCGTTCTTCAAGGCGCCGGCGATCGCCACGAGCGTCGTCCTGAAGCCCGCGGCGGGTATCCCCGCGGAGGATGCCGAACCCAAGGGCGTCGCCGAGAGCGCGGACCCACTCGTCGAGGACCCATCGACGAACGGGGGGGGCGCGGACTGGCAGCTCGGCGGTTGTCCCCGGCGACCCGTGGCGACGTACAAGCGCAGGAGACGCGTGGACGGCGGCAAGGGCGGCGGGATATCCAAGGAAGGCGTGAAGGACGGGTCCAGGGATGAAGATGCGCCGTCCACGAGTGGAGGAGACCCGGGTGGAGAGCCCAAGCGCGCGAGATTCGAGATCCCGATGAGAGACGGCTCCTCCAAGGCTAACGCGCGCCAGGCCGCCCCACCGACCGGGATGAAGCAGCTCTTCCTCGACCTCGGCCAGAAGAACTTCGGCCACTGCAAGTGTCCCACGTGCGGGCTGCTGTACGCCAAGGGGGAACCCGAGGATGAGCGAACGCACGCCAAGTTCCACGCCGAATTCACCGCTCAATCTTCAGCGGGTCATCACGCACGCACATCCGGGCTCTCATCCGGCTCCTCCCTCCAACCGGACGGTCTCACCGGCGCCCCGTACATGCCCTGCCCCAAGACCTGGCGGGATACCGCGGTTTGGACCTGCGCCGACGACCCGGATCGGTTCGTGGTCAGCATAGGCGCCGACGACCACAGGATGCGGTGGGGGAAGGTTGTGACACTGGCGCAGAAGGTGGAGACGGAGCTGGGGGCGTTGGAGGGGTGGGTGCTGCGTGAGGTGAATGCACGGGGCACGCGCGCGTTCGTGTACGTGGTCAAGGATGTAATCGTGGGTGCGTTGTTCGCGGAACCCACGCGATGGGCGTACCGCACACTGGCTGACGATCAAACGGATGCGGAGGATAGACGCGTCAAAACCGATGCGTCACAGAGGATTGATAACGCTTCGAAGAGAGAAGTCGAGGTCGTGGGTTCCGCGAGGATTGACTCGTCGGTCGGAGTCACCGCGTCGCACTACGGCCGAGACACACTGCGTCGCTCCGAGGTGGCCACGCGCGCGGTCATGGGCGTGAGGGCGGCGTGGGTGCACCCCGCGCACAGAAGGAAAGGGACGGGTACCCGGTTGTTGACGTGCGCGAGGGAGTTTTTGGTGCCGGGTTTCACTTGCGACGCGAGGGAGGTTGGGTGGACGCAGCCGACGGAGGATGGGCGCGCGCTGGCGTCGGCGACGTGCGGCCTTGGGGATGGTACCTTCCTGGTTTACGGTTAGACGACGACGTTCACGACGGCGACGGCGCGTAGGGACAACGATAGCGCTTAGGGGGGCGAGTGCGCACTCCTTTTTAGGACCGATTTAAAAACGGCTCATGTCAACGCCATTTTGGGACATCTCGTCCTCCGAGGGTGGGTCACTGTCCGTGGCGGCACGCTCGCGTCTTTGATGCGCCTCAGCCGTCGATCGTAGCGCATCGCATCACACGATACGTATCCTCCGGGGGGCGATACCGCCGCCGGGGGGGTCCATCCGAGGCCAATCGCGCGCGCGCACTCGGATCCCGCGGCGATGACATCCTCGGACGGTTCGACCGAAAACGGGATCTCCGCGATGGGAGGCGTCGACGTCGGCGCGATGACGGTGTGCGAGGTACACGTGGACGACGGGGAGTCTGGCTCATCCAAGACGTCCCCGTACGACGATGTAGTCAGTCCGTGGCCCTGGCATCCCCCGTGGAACCGCCCGGACGCGCTGTGCATCTCGGGCGGGTCCGGGCTTGCGCCCAGGTTCGCCCCGACCCTCCCGGCAGGGCCGGACCCCGAGCCCGGGGACGCGCCCATCGATACCCTACGGCGCGCGCTCACGACCGAGCTCAGGGACCGTAAGCTGCGCACGGACTCACTCGCGGACGTCGCGCTCGGCGGACACGATCTTGCGAACCTCGACGCGACCTTTCGCAAGGACGCGAGGAGTCGCAGGCCGGGGCGGGATACCACCCCGCCATGGGTGCGACGACTCGTGGAGTTCGTCGACGACGCGCCGGTGTTTCACACGGGCGAACGCGGCGGCGGGAACGCGCGGGAGGAAATTTGCGCGCTGGAGAGGTGGGTCGATACCTCGGTCGCACGCGCGGGGGCAACCGACGAGGGCACCAAAGAGGAGGGTACACACGAGGGGGAAGGAAAATACCCACAAGGGGGAAGCGACGCGGAGGCGACGGCGGAGGGCGCGTTGTGGATATACCGCGTCGCCTTCGACGAGCTCACGCGTCAGGTCACGTCGCAGTGCAGGGACCGCGGTGCGCTCCTCGTCAAGGTGTGGGACCACTTCTTCTCCATCGTGGAGATGCGCGCGGGTCTGCGGTACGAAGGGTTAGTCACGGAGGCGAGGGAGCGGGCGCTCGCGACGTCGCGCAACCTCGAACAATCCCGCGCCGAGACCGACGCACTGAACACTCGGCTTCAGGAGCTCGACGAAACGTTGGCCAGGACACGAACGCTACGTCATCGTGACCAAACGACGCACGACATGACGGTGCTGGGCATGGAGGTCAAGGCGAGGGACGCCGCCGCAACGCAAAAATCGCTCCGAGAAGACATCGCGGAACACGTAGCCGCTCTTCGCGTCTCGCGGGAACTTGAACACAAACTGCGCACCGCCACCGACGCCGCCCGCGTGCGCATACACGACCTCGAGGCGAGCGTACACAACGAACGGGTCGCGAAGGACACGATCGCGAGGCACCTGGCGGCAAAGACGGAGGAGGCGCGGTGTCTCTCCGCGGAGGTCGCAAGACTGAACGACGCCGTGACCGAGAGGGACGACTCCGTGAAGGCGCTCACGAAGGCCCTTCACGCGTCCGCGCTGTCGCTCGACGCCGAGACGTCACGAGCCACGACGCTCACGCGCGAACTCGACGATACGACCGCGGCGCTGGCGGAGACACGCGCCGCCGCCGATGCATCCGCGGCTGCGTACGCGGAGCAGACCGAACGACTTCAAAGTTCCCGGGTCGAAGCGGGAACTCTGCGGGAGCGACTGGAGGATGCACACGCCGCGCGCCGAGCGCTCGACCTCGACCTTCACGACGCGCGCGCGACGATCGACGCGGGTGTCGAACGCGAGGCGTCGCTGCGTTGTGCGCTGGACGAGGGCGTGGAGGCGCTGAAACTGGGACGGGTCGAACGAGCCGAGGACCGAGTGAAATTCGACGACGTCGTTGCCAACTTGAACGCGTCCTTGGATGACGCACACGCGGCGACGCGAGATTCACGAGGGCGCGTGTCGGCGTTGGTATCGGAGCTCGCGAAGGTTCGCGAGGTGATGCACGATCTCGCGGGTTCGGTGAGGACGCTCGGGGACCTCGCCGAGGGTGTCCTACCGGAGGACGTCGAGGCGAGTACGGAGAAAGTCCGGGCACCGGAGTCAGCACCGGAGTCGGCTCCGGAGTCGGCTCCGGAGTCCGTCGCCGCCGACGTCGAGCGCGGCAGGGCGCTCATGCGACGCGTCATCAATCGGCTCGATGCGCACAGGAAGGAGCTCGGGGACGCGGTACGGGCGCGCGACGTCGCACGCTCACGTCTCTACGAGGCTCACGACATCATCGCCGCCGCCGAGCGCGACGTGACAAGTGCCAAACTCTCCATCCTACGACTCGAAAAGGATGTGGAAACTCGCGACGAGGCCATCGTGACGCGTCGTCACGAAATTGCCAACCTGCGACGTACCTGCGTGAAACACGTCGAGGACGCCAAGGTCGCCGCGGCGGTACTGTTGGGCGAGGAGACCAAGGTGATGGAGCTCAGGTCGAAGGTGGCGAGGCACGAACGAGACAAAAAGACACACGCCGCGACGGTGGACGATCTTCACGCGTGTCGCGCCGAGCTCGACGCGTCCACGGATACGAACCGGCGGCTCGTCAACGACGTCCAGCGACTCGAGACCGCGCGGGAGGCGCTCGAGGCCGGTAAGCACGAGGCGGAAGGGAAGATCGCGCAGCTCGTCTCGAGGGTAAACGCGCTGCAAGACGAACGGATTCGGCTCGAGGATCTGAACAGACACGAGCGACTCCAACACGAGCGTTTACTCACCGAGGAACGCGAGCGGCTTACGGCGAACTCCGAGCGAAGCGTCGACAACGTGACGCGTTCGCTCCGCACGTGCGAGACGCGGTTAGGGGTCGTGAATGAGGACCTGCGGAGGACCAAGGCGAGGGCGTTGGTGACGCACCGGCTCAAGGTTGGACTCTTGTCGCTTCGCTGCGGTACACTCGCGAGGAGACTCGCCGCGAGCGAGGTCGCGTCCGTCGCCGAGCGGGAGACGCACGTGCGCGACATGCTCGCCAAGGAGAAGGCGACGACGGAGCTGGTGCGGGAGGTGCGGCGGGAACAGCTGGAGTGGGCGGCTGAGACGAGCGAGGCTGTCGCCGACGTATCGGTGCGTTTCTTTTTATTTCCGTATGGGCAATTTGAATGACTGACGGCGTGTTTTGTTCACAGGCGCTTCGCGCCGACGCCGCTTTGCAGCTCGCGGATATCTCAGCCATGCGGCACAAGACCGACGGGGAGCTTCGCGAGTACCGCCGGCGGTTCGCGACGAGCCGCGACGCCTCGCAGCAGTGCGACGACGCGCGTGTGGCTCGCAGGGTGGAGCGAGCGCGTCGACAACCTCGATCGGACGAGGACGAAAAGACGAAGGTGTTGGACGGTCGGTTTATATCCCGGGTCGTGGTCGAGACTTACCTCAAACGGACGCAGCTGGTCGCGGCAGAGACGGGCCACGCGCGGGACATCACGCACGGGGCGCCTGGGCTCGGCGTGCTCGGTAACGACACCGTGTTTGACAGCCTACGGCGCGCCGCAGTGGAGACGCCCTACTTCACCACTGCGCTCGGGGTTTCGGATTTGAGCGACGGCGACGCCGTGGACGCGTCACTCGATCGCGTCATCGCGTCCGCGCGGTACCACGCGCGAAGGGGCGACGCCAAGTGCGCCGCGTTCTGCGGCTTTGCCGACTGTTTGGATCCGCAGTCGGAACACGCGGACGCCGACCGACGGTTCGCGTCTCAAGAGGCGTTTCACGTCTTTTGCTCGCTGCTCGACTGCGCGACGCGAGCGGATGTCGACTTCTACGCCCACACGCTGGTCAAATGGAGGGACGGGTGCGCGATGATCCGGCTCGCAGTCGCCATGGACGTGGTGGCCAACGTGTACAACACGGACGTCCCGAGGGAGATACCGGTAGCGGCCGGGACGTTGATCCCCCGCGCCGAAGAGTTCGTATCCGGGGGCCGCGTCGAGCTCGGTCTGGACCTCGACTTTTTTCTTGCGAGTTTGATGGACGAGTACGCCGCGGGAAACGCGCCGGTGAACCCGATGTCGGCGCCGCGACGGGTGGACGGTACGAGGTATAGGAAACATGTCAGTCTCCGAAGGTGAGAGTTGGATTAATAAATGAGTTTAGGCTACGAAGTGACGGGCGGGTATGAGTATTTAGGCGGGATCGAGCGACGCCGGCGGTGGGTTTGTCTTTGCCGTCGTGTCTCCGATGAGCCCGACGTATCGCAGCCCTTCCTCGAGTTTCACCACCAGAGGCGCGATCTCGGACCGCCTATCCTTTATCGACTTGGAATCGTCCAGAGTGAACCCGAGCACCGCGCCGAGGATCGGGACCAGCGCGTCCTGCTGCTCCCAGTCGTCGGTGCAGAGCAGCTTGATGACGACGTTTTTGAGGTAGGTCATCTTGGCGTCGTCGTCAGCGTCTAACGCCGGCGCGGGGGGCACGAAGACCGGCTCCGGCTCCGGCTCGGGCTCGGGTGCGAGCACCGGCGTTGGCGTTGGCTCGGGCACCGGCGTTGGCTCGGGCGCCGGGGCGGAATATTCAAGCCTCTCCGCCTTTCGTCTCAGTTGGTCCAGCGCCGCGTCCTTCTCCTCCATCATAGCTCGAGCCTTGGCGCGGTAACTCTCCAGCGATTCGTTCGCCTCCGTCACCGCGGCACGCGCGACGTCCCTCTCCCCCTCAGCCTGGGTGACCATCCCTTCTAACGCGGCCACCCTGGACGATAAATCAGCAAGTCGCGATTCCGACTCGGACTTTGAGGCGTTCTCGGCGCTCTCAACCTCGCGTCTCGCGTCCGCCAGCTGTGCCTCCAACGACGTGACCTTCGCCGCGCTCGCATCCACCGCCGCCTTCGCCGAGCTCGCCGCCGTCTCCGCGGCGGTCTTCGCGAGCAGGGCATCCTTCGCGGCGTCGGCGGCGATTTCGCACTTTTCATCGGCGTCTGCGAGGGCTCCCTCTGCGGCGCTCGCCCTCGCCTCGAGCGCGTTCTCCCGTCGTCTACCTTCCTCAACCTCAGCCGCGAGGGCATCGGCGGATTCAGCCTTTTGCTCCAACGCGCGCACCTCGGCCGCGCGCTCCGTCGCCAGCGTCTCAGCCTTCCTGAGGCGCTTCTCCGCTTGTTGCGTCAGCTTCGCGGATTTGACCAGCTCCGCCTGAGCTTCGTCCCGCGCCGCCTCCGCCTCTTCCAGCGCCGCGGATCGCATCGCCGCCTGCGACAGCTGCCTTCGCGTGTCCGATATCTCCCCCTTGACCTGCGCGAGCTCGCTCATGGCGTCGTCACGTTCGTTGACGGCGTGCTCGAGGTGTTCGATGCGTTCCTTCATGCGATTTGCGTCGGACGAAAAAGAGTCTCGCTCCGACGTCACAATCTTGAGCTCCGCCTGCAGCTGCGAGACTTTGGAGGCTCGAGCCTGCGACTCTTCATGCGCAGCCTCGAGCTTATCGCTGAGCGTCGCGCGGGCATCCTCGTCCGCCATCTTGCTCGTCTCCCTCTGCAGCTGCGAGGCGGCATCCAGCTTGGCTTTAAGGTCCGCGACGTTCGCGGCGGCTTCGTCCAGCTCGTGTTTGGTTTTCTTTGAAGACTTTTGCAACCCCTCGAGCTTGGCCTCGGTCTCCTTGACGGCGTCCTTCGCGACGGATGCCTCGGTCTCGGCTGTCTCCTTGGCCTTGATCGCGGCGGCGAGGTCGTCCGAGAGTTTCTTCGCATCCTGCTTGCGTTTGGCGTGGGTGGCGATCTGCTGCTTGAGGTCGTCGACGGTGCCGCGGAGCGCCTTGGCGTCAATCTCAGCCTTGGACGTTCGCTTCTTCATCTCCTCGCATCGCGTCTCAGCGCTCGCCTTTGCCTCTTCAGCGCTCGCCTTTGCCTCTTCAGCCTCGACGATCGCGGCCGCCTTTGCCTCCTCAGCCTGCGTCGCGCGGGTCCCAGCCTGCGTCGCCTTGGCCTCGGCCGCTTCCACCGCCTTTTCGAGTTCCTTGATGGTCTGCTCCGCGGCGGCGGCAAAGTCTTCGGTGTCCTCGACATCCTCTGCGCGCTCCGCCAGCTTCGCCTCAAGCTCCTCCACGCGAGCCACCGCCCACTCGGCATCTTTCTCAGCCTTGGCCAGGGCAGCCTCGTGCTCCGTCGCGAGCTCACCGTCGCTTACCCTCCGCTCCCTCTCCTTTAACAAGCTCTTCTCCAATTCGTCAGCCTTCTCGGCAAAGGCATCCGCGCGAACGACCGCCTCGGAGAGGTCCGCCGTGAGCGCCTGGTTCTTCTTGAGCAGCTCCTCGGCGAACTTCTTCGCCTTCTTCGCATCCGTATCCTTCTTTTCAAGCTTCTTGTCGAAAGCTTCTTCCGCCTTTTGAAGCGCCGCGGACGCCTCCGCGTTGGCCCCCGCCAGCTGTCGCTCAGCCTCGACAACCTTCGCCTCCGCCGCCGTCACCTTCGCGCGAAGCTCGTCAACCTCCGCCTCGAGCTCGGCGCCGATCACCCCCTTGGACTCAGCCTCAGCCCGTAGGGTCTCCAGCTGGTCCTTGAGCGCCTCGTTGGCGGCGAGCTGGTCCGCGTCCGGCTCTGGCGTCTTGACCGTTCCAAAGGTGATCTCGTTGGGCTCATCGTGACTAGTAGCCGTACGTGACCTGGACGGCGTCCCGGGCGCCGCGTTGACCTCTTTTTGGAGCTCCGCGAGCTCATCGGCCGCAGCGTTGGCCTCAGCCTCGGCGTCGTCCCTGGCGCGCTCCGCTTCGGCGAGTTTGGACTCGAGTTTGGACACCGTAGCGGCGAGGTTCTCGTTCGCCTTCGTCAGCTTCGACGCCTCGGACTCGTCGTTCTTCACCGGAGTGGACGCGCCCGGGGCGGTGGACGCCGGGAGCTTCGGACTGGCGGGCGGCTCGTCGAAGGGCTCGAACCCCCCGTCGTCGCTGCCGTCCCAGCCGTCGTTCCAACCGTCCTGTTCGGATCCCTCTTCGGATCCCGGCCCGGCTTTTTTCTTGCCGGCGTCGCCCTTGACCGTCCTTCTCTCACCCGTCTCGAGCGCGACCCTGAGGCGCGTGATCTCCTCCCGTGCGGAGAGCAGCAGTACCCTGTTGGCTCCGTCCTCCGTCTGTCTCGCGCGCTCCGCGGCCTGGGTCTTGGCGACGGAGGCTTCGTCGGATAGCCTCCGCTTGACTTCGTCTTTGCCAATCTCCTTCTCGAGCTCCGATCGTAGGCGCTCCATCTCCTCGGACAGCGCCATCTTCTCCCTCAGGTGCGCGGCGATGACCTCGGCGATGTCCCCGTCGTCGTACCACTTCAGCTTCTTGGCGCTGGCGACCGGTAGCTTGACGTAGTGATCGCCGTCCGGGCTCTCGGCGCGGGGCGGGCGTCCGGATGACGAGCGAACGGAGGGACGTGACCCTCCGTCGGTCGACGACCGTCCGCCGGGTGCCCCGAGGGCGCTGGTCTCCATGTTGGTCTCGAACTCGGCGGCCAAGGATCCCACCGCATCGCGCGTGCCCTTGGCGGCGGCGGTCGCCTGGGCGGCGGCGGCGTTCGCGGCGGCGCGGGCCTTCTCGGCCATCCGTTCAGCCATGGCCTTGGCCGAACCCATGGAGAAGGCGGAGCTCATCGTGAGTCAAACGCGGGGTTGGGTTCTCCCGGGGCCCCGGTGTCGATGTACTCTGCGCGTGTTTAAGTACCGCCGCGAATCTGTCAGTCTCGAGATACCACTCCGCGTCCGAGCTTCTCGTATCGACGCCCAGCGCCGTGACGCGAGCGCGTCTCCTGATGCCCGCGGCCTCGCCAATTATTTCACTTTTTCATCCACTGGCTGAGTCGGCCTCGGCAGAGAAATCCATTCTGTTGTGACTGCGCATTGTGACTCGCGCACGGCACGGATGGGTTGGCTGTGGGATCTGACGCACGACAAGGATGGCGGGCTGAACTCGCTCAACGCCATCCTTCTGAGCCTGGCGGCACTGCACATCGTGGCCCTCGGGGTGTGGATATTCCTCGTGCTGACGCAGAAGCCCACGAGGATACGCGACAAGGTGGACCTCTCCAAAGAATCGTAGAATCAGCTCATCGGAGGGTGCCGGTCACGTGCGGGGAGACGATACGAGGTGTAGTATAGGGAGACGCGTGTAGTATAAAGAACTCGTATGTTGTGTACAAGAGTAGTGAGCGTCGCCTAGTAGTAGTGATGTCGCCGGGCTCAGCCGGTCTCTTCCTCGTGAGCGACGCAGCAATTGTGTCATTATTTTTTGGATGTTTTTTTGTCGTCGTCGTTCGCAACCTGTGTGGATGAGAGAGAGACGGGGCGGGATCTGCGAATTTACGCCTCCATGGCGGCGGGGGCATCCGCGGGGGCGGCATCGGCGGCCGCGGCGGCACCCTTGTAGGCGTCCATCTGCGCGTCGAGCTGCTCCGCGGTCAACGGGGTCTCCTTCTTGGCGCGGGGCTTGGGCTTGGGCTTGGGCTTACCCTTCGCACCCGCACCCTTGGCTCCACCCGCCTTGGCCTTGGCGCCGCCCTTCTTGGCGCCGGGCCTGGCGACCACCTTGGCCACCACCTTGCGTCCGCCGCCGCCGCCGCCGTTGAAGGTGACGGAGCGCCGCCCCCCCGCGGGGGTGATGGTGACGCCGGAGGAGAGGGTCATGCCGCCCGGTGCTCCGCCGATGAGTTCAATCTGGAGCGGGCGCCCGTCGAGCTTGACGCCGTTGTACGTCTTGATGGCCTGGACGGCGTCGCGTTTGTTGGCGAAGACAACCTCCGCGGTGCCCTGTGTGGAGGTGGTTAAAGAGTTGGTTCAAACAGGTCAGTTTGTGGGTTCAATCGACGAGAAGAGTCGGGAGACAGACGGCGATTCAGACTCTTTTTGCCAGGCTGGCTGCCAAACATCAAAAAAAGAAGACCCACCTTGGACCGGCCGTTCTGGTCGAAGTTGAGGCCGGACTTCTGCACCTTGCCGATCTGCGCGAACAGCTCCTGCGAGTGGCGAATAGCGAGTGGCGATTGGGAGAGGGGATTCGATGTCAGGGTCCATTCGTGGAGAGTATCCGCGTCGGCGAAGCGGCGTAAACCTAGGTGAAACCACGATCTGAGCTCAGGAGAGAACCAGGATCCAAGGATCTGAGAAGTCACGAGTGCTTTCCGTGATCGGCCGTCGTCTCAGCGCGGATCAAGTTGTGCGAGTGTGACCGCGGGTGTGGCGTCGATATTGAGTGATCACGTCCGTTTCAGTCACGGCGTCTGATCGTTCGTCTCGACGCGCGTTCGCGGATCGCTGAAGGGGGCGATCGCTGGGTCAAAACCATTTGGGCGGGGGAGGATTCGGCTCGGTTTGGCGCCAAAGAATTGAATTGCGCCCTCATCGTCGCCTCGGACGTCGACGGACCTTGATGTCTTGGTTCGTCACGTTGAAGTGAAGGTTGGAGATGGCGAGCTTAGCGCTGCCGCCGACGGCGGGGCCGCGGCCGCGTCCGCCCTGGAACTTGTCGTGCGCCCACGCGCCGTCCACGGCCATGGCCACGGACGCGTTGCCACCGCGCGGGCCGCGCCTGGCCTTCCCGATCACCTTCGCCTTGACGCCCCCCGGGCCTTTCTTGGCGGGGGTGCCCTTGCCCTTGCCGGCCGCCGCCTTCTTCTTGTTCGGGCGGGGCTTCTTGGGAGCCTTCTTGATCAGATCATCGAGTGCCATGTCCATGTCCATGTTGTGCGTAGCGTCGGTTGCTTGATGCGAGCCGAGCGCGTGAAATTGTGACTGGCTGCTGGCTCGGGCTTCATCTCGAGCAGTCGAGTGCTCGCTGCCAATGAATGAATGTTCACTCGCCGGGGCGTCGCGAGGGGACCGCGGGGGGAGGATGTCGTTCTTCCTCCACGATATCCTCGGCCTCGGCGACGGCGACGAGAGGAAGGCGGCATCGCGGCGGCGCGGGTCGCCGCCCAACGCCCCCTCGGCGCCCCGAACCAAGGCCGCGACGACAGCGTCGAGCGCAGTCGGGCGAGCAGTTCCGCGAGATGTGAGAACAACACCGAGGACCGCCCCGACGCCTCCCTCGCCCCCTCGAGATCACACGATGGGCCTACCACCGCCCCCACCCCCGATCGCGGTCAAGAAGACCCCGCCCGCCAGCCCCGCGCGTCCACCGGTGAGACCCTCACCGGGGCAAGAGGTGGTCGACGCCATCCGAGACGCGCTGGTCAGACGACGACGGAGTAACAACGATACATCCTCCGCCCACCGTCGGATCGAACCCGAGACGCGCGACGACCGCCCAAAGGATTTTCCCCCATCCCACACCCCCGGCGGGACATCCGCCCGGCGGGTGTTCACCGGCGTCCGCGACCTACTCGAGGACCTCCGCGCCGCGGTCGACGACGCGGAGCTCATGGAACAGCAGAGGGGCGGACCGGACGCTACTTTCTCATCCCTCGATCTCGAACTCGACGCGGGAACCCGAGCCCAAGCTGCAAACACGTGCGCGCTGGTCTGGTCCGCCCTCGACGCGTTCCACGACCCGTACCAACACGAGGACCAGTTCCTGGCGCACGGCGGCGTGGACGTGCTGCTGTGCGTCATGCGAACCTTCCCGCTAGACGCAAACGTGGTAGCCGCGGCGGCGGGGGCGTGTCTGTCGCTGGCCAGGGACTGCCCCGCGGGTCGGAGGGTGCTTGAACGGTGCGGCGGGCGAAGGGCGTTGCGTGCGGCGATGTGCGCGCACCCGGGGGTTAACTTCGGGGGCGTGTTCGGGGGTTTGAGCGCGTGGCTCGACGGGAGCGAGGGAGGGGGTGGTGGGGGCGAGGCGGGCGTCGGCGACGCCGAGGCGGAGGCGG
>Ga0209631_10001598_pt1 | contig 28856 bp, 25 predicted proteins | sample COG_08_FD_184752 | JGI IMG/M metagenome (GOLD analysis project Ga0209631, IMG submission 184752) | Pelagic Microbial community sample from North Sea - COGITO 998_met_08 (SPAdes) (version 2) | ecosystem: Environmental > Aquatic > Marine > Neritic zone/Coastal water | place: Helgoland, sampling... | reverse complement strand
ATTTGTTTACGCATTTAAATTTCCGAAACTACCTATTTGGGCTTTCCACGGTAGAAAAGATGAGATTGTGCCGATTTCTGTAACAGAGAGTATGGTGAATCAGCTTAAGTCCCTAGGTTCACCAATTAAATTTACCGTAGTTCCAGATGGAGGACATGATTCAACTTGTTGGGATGAAGCTTTTCTGAATCCATCTGTCTACGACTGGGTACTCCGTCAGGTCTTACCAAAATAAGTTCCCTCTTTAACGACACAACTTTCTCAAAAATACCCACCAAATCCTAAGACAAGTGCCCAAGGATTTTTTCTGTCTAGGTCTATCGGAACAGCTGAGGATCTGTAGTATCAAATCTAAGAACGGCATTGATCCACAACCGGTGAATCGTGATAGGGCCAGGCAGCGTATCTGAGGGGCATAAATCCAAGTTTCCATTTTTTGAGACCGTCAATGTGAGAAATTAAAAGTGGAGGGGGGCCCCCTGATCTCTTTTCTACTCTCAAGTTCGGTATCCAGTCGTTACCACACCAATCACAGTGAAAGAAAATCTTCCTTCTTGCTCAGCTTCTTTCAGCTGTCTTCTCCATTCGGTGACTGTTGACTCGGCAACACCATTCTGAAGAGCGACCTTTGCTAGATTCATTTCTGTGAAATTCGCAAAGGAATTCGCATCTCGCTTGGTAAAGAAGAAAGGGACTGGGTTCGTCCTAACATTGTGAAAGCCATACTTCTTCAAGATCCCAAGCAACTTGGAGGGCAACATCAAATGTGCTTGATGGATGGCCGCTGTATGGATCATTTGATTGAGTTTCTCTTCTGGTCCGTGGAATCGAAAATAATCCCAAAGCGTGGAATAGTTAACAAACTTGGACCTTGGTTTCAGCAGTTTCACCATGGATTTCATCAAGGAATCCAAGTCTTCAACATACTCCAAGGTTTGTGTGGAGGTCACCGAATCCAATTGATGATCACTCCCTTCAAGTTCTTCGAGCTTGCCATTGAAAAACTCGATGTGATCCACCTCTTCACAAAAGCTTTTGGCAGCCGCAATTTGATCTGCACTGATGTCCAGGCCAATCACTTTGCCACTGGGACCCACTCTCAATCCCACTTCCTTGAGTAGTTGCCCCCCGCCACATCCGATTTCCAGGATGACTTGTCCCAACTCCGGGCTTAGCTCCTTCAGTACCGCTTCTCTTCTCTGGACTCCCACACTCGTCTCAGAAATCCTTCTTTGGAGCTGACTCATATCATTCCAATTCACCATTTGAATCCTTTCATCAAAATTTTTGTTAGAATAATCTTGGTTCAATGTGTTCTCATCTACTTTGAACAAACTTTCATTGTCAAGCTACCGACCAGTTGGATTTTGCATTTGCTACTCTGACTCATTGAGAGCTAGGTTATCTCTTCCATGCGATTGGATAAGAAAAGTTATGGTCTCGGATTTCACAAAATTGGCAGAGTAATGCAAATTTTCAAGAGAGGCCAATGACTGATTTTCTACTCAATCAGTTGGTGAGAAGGCCAGATGTGAATAGCAACAAACTTTTGATTCATCCGTTTTAAGAAACCGTTTCTCCACTTGTACTGCTAGATCTAAAGGAAAGATGAGTCGACAAAAATTGACAGCTTGGATTTCTGTAGGCAGCACCTACACCTACCTCACAGCAATGCGGATGAAATCTGTGCTGCAAGAACGCAATCTTCAACTGGAATTCGTTCCAATCAGTATTCGGAAAATCATGAAGGATATGGACAACATCCCATTTCCACCTACCAAAGAATCCAAAGTCCGGCACATGTGGAGAGATATTGAACGCAGAGCCGAACTCTATGGGATTCCAATTCCAAAGGTGCCAGCCCCCTACCCTCTGAAAAATTTTGACTTGGCCAATCAAGTCGGAGTTGTAGCCAATACGGAAGGCTGGTTTCTTGATTATCTCGAGACAACTTATTCCCTTTGGTTCCTGGAAGGTTTAGAGGCTGGTTCTGATGAAAATCTTGGTCAAGTTTTCTCCTTGCTGAACAAAGATGCTAGTGAGGTGATCTCCCGGGCCACAATTGCTTCAACAATTCAAATCTACGAACAGAACACGCATCTCGCTAAGAGTAAGGGCGTGTTCGGGGTACCCACTTTTTCAATTGGAGACGAGATCTTCTGGGGAGACGATCGCTTCGAAGATGCAATCCGCTTCTTGGCTCAATCAGATGTCTGAAAAAATGACAATGATTCACAAAAGGAGACCCACCTCCATTACTTTTGTGACAGCCTTATTCGGTCAGTAGGATAGGATACTTGGGAAGAGGTCGCTTTCTACACACAAGAATTTCAATCAATATTTTTGACCCTCCTTTATCTAGTTAAGAATAAGCAAATGCTCCTGAGTTCAGGATTTGAAAATAAAAGCCGCATTTTTCAGTAATCAACCAGCCTCTCTGGACTTGGTCTACGGGAATGGACGCAAAGATCGTCTGGCCCAGTTCTGTGATCTCTACCCCGTGGTTATCTCTGCTGAAAACTTCGATGCCCATTTGCAGAATCTCCACTCAGTCGAGGTGATCTTCTCCACCTGGGGCATGCCTACGCTGAAGGCAACACAGCTTGCCAAACTGGCTTTACTCAAAGCAGTGTTCTATGCAGCAGGTTCCGTAAAGTTCTTTGCAGAACCTTTTTTACAAAAACAGGTACTTGTGATCAGCGCTTGGGCCGCCAATGCGGTTCCCGTTGCTGAGTTCACGGTTTCACAGATCCTGCTGGCGACCAAGGGCTATTTTCGAAACATTCGTGACTGCGCCACACCGGAAGGACGTAAAAACCCCTTCGTTGGAGTCGGGAACTACAGCACAACCATCGCCTTGCTCGGAGCCGGAATGGTTGGTCGGAAAGTGATTGAACGGCTGGTACCCTTTGATTTGAAGGTGTTAGTATTCGACCCATTTCTCTCGTCAGAAGATGCTGAACATTTGGGTGTCGAGAAAGTAACTTTGGAGGAGGCGTTTGCACGTGGACAGGTCGTCTCAAACCATCTGGCGAATGTACCCGAAACAAAGGGACTACTCCGTGCCCATCATTTCTATGCAATGACTAAAAATGCGGTCTTCCTCAACACGGGTCGGGGAGCAACCGTCATAGAATCCGACCTTGTGAACGTGCTGGAGCAGCGGCCAGACTTGACAGCGCTGCTGGATGTTACCGATCCAGAGCCACCACTTGCAGACTCCGCTTTTTACAGACTATCGAATGTGTTCTTGAGCAGCCATATCGCAGGATCGATTGGTGGGGAAGTGAACAGGATGGCGGACACGGTGATTGAGGAGTTTCTGGCCTGGCAGCATGGGAAGCCCTTGCGCTATGCAGTGACACTCGAGATGCTGGTGACCATGGCTTGATTAACCCCATTTTTCTTTGATGGCAATGGACACTACTTGGAGTAGCGATGATTCTTTTTGCAGCAGACAATCACTACGGCACCCACGCAGGGCAAAATCTCTTCGAGTGCCTACGTCCGCACCATGAGATCCGTTTTCACGAAGACAACTGGGATTGTTTGATGGAAGAGAATCTAGCAGAAAAGTACGATTTGTTGATGTTTCACCTGATTGGAGGCACCTGTGACGTTCCGGCTCCCGATCCGGTAGCTGAGCATCTCGTGAAGGAATACTTACAGGTGGGCAAGCCCATGTTTCTGCTGCACGGTTCCAGCGCAGCCTTCTGGCAGTGTGCGTGGTGGCGCGAGATTGTTGGCTTTCGTTGGGTGCGCAAAGATGACCCCGATGGGTTTGCTCCGAGTTCGCATCCGATCCGTCCCTACTTGGTTGAAGTAGCCAAGAGCCGGCATCCTTTGTGTCAACACTTACAAGACGTCGCGCAACCTGCCGACGAGATCTATATCAACCTGGAGCAAAGCTGTCCGGCCACTACCTTGATGACAACCACGACCGAGGAAGGGACCTTTCCCATGGCCTACGAGGCGATCACGCCGTGGGGTGGGAAGATCGTCTCTTACCTCCCGGGCCATTCCCCCGCAGCCGTTTGGCACCCCGGCAACATTGCTAACTGCCGAAGCATTATCGAGTATCTGATCACTCCCACCTAGGATCACGCATTGTTCGACTCACAGGTACTCGCCTTCACCTTCGTGGTCGCAGCGTTGGCCTTTACCCCCCGGGGCTGACACGATGCTGGTGGTCAAAAATGGCATTCGGTCCAGTAGTCTTGCAGGCTGGGCCACCACCTTTGGGATCCTGGGGGACACTCTGCTGCACGCGGTGATCTCCGCCCTCGGACTTTCAATGGTTCTGGCACAATCAGCAACTCTCTTTCAATTCATCAAGATGATCCTGATTGGTCTTGGGGTGCGGTTGGCGTTGGAAGAGGGGTAGGGTTGGGGAGTCCTTAATCTGGGTGAGAAGCAGTTCCTGGCACAGTGTTCCTGCAAAGCTAAACATGAAAGGCATGCAACACTTATTTTGCAGATGAACGGCAGAATTCAGTGCAACAGCCCCAAACAATTTCACCAAAGGTTGGGGCTAATTTGCTTCAACTACGGCTTCACTACTGAGCCATCCGCACGCCGGACGGTGTCCCAGGCTCCACCAAACTCGTACTCGTTGTAAGGGAACTTCGCTGCCAGTTCTTCATTGAGGTCAATCCCCAGGCCCGGCTTACCGTTGGGCCACATCATCCCATCCCTAACTTCCGGACACCCTGGAAAGACCTCCTGGGTCCGCTCACCAAAGATCGCATATTCCTGGATGCCGAAGTTGGAGCAGTTGAGATCCAGCGCCAGGTTGGCTGCATGACCAATTGGTGAGGTGTCACCAGGTCCATGCCAGGCCGTACGCACAGAGAACAGTTCGCCCATCGCAGCCAGCTTGCGGCAGGGTGTGATGCCACCCATATCAGAGATGTGAATCCGGATGAAGTCCAGCAGTCGATCCTTGATCATCGGGATAATCTCGTGAGGAGAGGAGTAGAGTTCGCCCATCGCGATCGGGGTGGCACACTGGGCCCGCACCATTCGGAAGTATTCGTTGTCTTCGGGACTGAAGAGATCTTCGAGGAAGAAGAGTTGGAAGCGTTCGACTTCCTTGGCGAACCAAACCCCGAGTATCGGAGGAATCCGCTCATGCACGTCGTGCAGGATCTCCACGCCATAGCCGAAACGATCACGGATGTATTCAAACAGGTTCAAAGCTGAGCGTAGGTAGGGCTTGGGCTCAAATACACCTCCTGGATGAGCGTAGCGTTTGGCGGGATCGTACTCTCTCAAGCGAGTTGTGATTGGAATTGGCCCCTGGCTGACATCCCGATTGGAGCTGGTGTCCGTGCCACTTTTTGCTGACTTGTTGCCATAGGTCGAATAGCCCGGAGTGGAGACCTGCACCCGGATGTGGTGAAAGCCGCGCTCCATGAAGGCCTGCATTTTGTCACCAACCTCCTCGACAGAGCTTCCTGAAGCGTGAACATAGACCGCTGCCGCTTCTCGCGCCTTTCCACCCAGCAGATCGTACAAGGGCATATTGGCCATCTTGCCCTTGATGTCCCACAAGGCTTGATCCACCCCACTCAGCGCATTGTTCAATACTGGTCCGTTCCGCCAATAGGACGAGACGTAGGAGGATTGCCAGATGTCCTCGATGTCCACGACGGAGCGTCCAATCAGGAAGGGACGTAGGTAGTCTGTGATCGCCTTGACCACCGGCAGCGGTCTTTGCGTGAAGGTCGCGCAGCCAACCCCATAGAGTCCGTCCTGATCGGTGAGGATCTTGACCACCACCAATCGAATGCCATCGGGCTCGGTCATGATGACCCGAATGTCCTTGATCTTTGGAGAGTTCATAGTTTCCTGTTCGTTGTCTTTACCACTCAGCCACGGAGCCATCACGTTGATCGATGACCCGTGGAGTTTCCCAATTTCCATCGTATTCCAGCGCCCGCACTTTCTCTTCATCCAGCTCGATCCCTAATCCTGGCTCGGTCGGCAGGTCAATGTAGCCGTTCTGCATCTCGAAGGGCTTGACGAGGTAGCCATCTCCTAGGGTCACCTGTTCCTGGGCCACCGCGTTCAGGGTGCAGGCATCCAGTTGCAGGCAGGCCGCCAACGAAATTGGCCCCAGGGGGTTGTGTGGTGCCACAGCCAGGTCACTGGCTTCGGCCATCGCTGAGATCTTCTTGACCTCCATGATACCGCCTGCATGGCAGAGATCCGGTTGCAGGATATCGACCGCTCGTTGTTCAATCAAATCTCGGAAGCCCCACTTGGTGAAGATGCGTTCTCCAGTGGCCAACGGAACCGTTGTTGAGTTCTTCAACTCCACCAGCGCTGCCGTGTTGCCGGGCAGACAGGGTTCTTCCACAAAGTAGGGATAGAGCGTTTCCAACTCCTTGATCAGGCGCTTGGACATCGTCGGTGAGAAGCGTCCATGGAAATCCAGTGCGAGGTCTACCTCTGGACCCACCTCCTCACGTAGCGCAGCGAAGCGCTCCACGCAATTCCGGAGGAACCGTTGATTCTCGACGAAGGCGACGGGTGCTTCAAAGCCTGTCTTCAGGAAGTTGAAGCCCATGTCGACCAGTTCACGGGCCCGCTTGCAGAGTTGTTCCTTGTCTGCTCCGTGGGCATGGGCATAGATCCGAATTCGCTCTCGAACCGATCCACCCAAAAGTTGATATACCGGCACACCCAACGACTTACCGAGGATATCCCACATCGCCTGTTCAATCCCCGAGAGTGCGCTCGTCAGAATTGGCCCTCCCCGATAGAAGCTCCCCTTGTAGAGAGCCTGCCAGTGATGCTCGATCTGTCGAGGATCCTTGCCCAGCAAATAGTTCTCCATCGCCCGCACCGCGCCTGCAACTGCATGGGTCTGGCCTTCAAGGATGGGTTCACCATAACCAACGAGGTCCTGGTTGGTGTGCATCTTCAGGAACATGAAGCGGGGCTTGACCATCAGGAGCTCAAGGCGTGTGATTTTGAGGTCTTTGTATGCCATGGGAGTTTTGTTGATGAGACTTGAGATGGGCCTGCGCGATCTCAGCGCAGGCGGATGGGATGGCACCGAGGAAAGCGATCCGTCCATCTGTAAGATGTGTAATCGCAATTCACTGAGGAACTCAATGCTTGAAATACAGAATTCTGCAGAATTTGGATGAGCTTTGGGAAATTTTCTTCTGATTTGCTCAGTGTTCGTGATCTTCATGCACCCAGCCCAGCAGTCGCTGAGCCTTGGCACAACTATAAAACCCATGCTTGCCGGGCATTGGCCGATTCACACGAACCTGTGGATAGTGCTCACGGATGAGTTCCTCAGAGTTGGTGGGACTAGCGGTTTCAGGGGCAACAATAAAGAACGCCTCATGTCCAGTCCAGGTTACTTTTAGACTGGCCAAACAGGCCTTGGCAGCCGCAATCGGATCGGTATAGGCCCAGAGATGCTTGAAGGAGATCCCGTTGGTCGTACGGGGTTCCACAAAATCTCGATACTGCAACCAGTGGAAGCGCATGCTGCTGATGGAGATATCTTCACGCCTCCGAGCAAAGCAGTCTGCCTGGATTTCCAGAATCCACTTGGAGAGGCTGTAAGGATCCTCGCTGTAAGTGGGATGCTCCTCGTCTACGGGGAAGTAGTCATAGGTTGGCAGGCGGGAATAGACCCCACCGATTGCGTTGATGCTCGAAGCAAGGCAGATCTTCTTGATGCCCAGAAGCTCACAGGCCAGCAGCACGTTGTAGCTACCTACGGTGTTGTCTTGGTAAACCTTGGCATCTGGCTGCATCCAGGGGCCTGGGAAAGCTGCAAGATGTACAACCGCATCACAGCCCTGAAAAACACTGACTAAGTGGCCCAAATCACGGACATCACAATTGACCGCTCCTTCTTCGGGACGCCCAGAGAAGAGATCCAAGGGCTTCACCGTGAAATGCTGTTCTCTCAGAAACTGAACTAGAATTTTCCCAAAGTGACCGTTAGCACCGGTGACTGCAATCTTTTGCATGGATGTTTTCTAAGATTTACAAGTTCTGCGTTAGGTTGGAATCCAGGTTAGCCTGGGGTTGGTGTAACAGGCAGCTGGCGAGGTGTCTGGGGAATAAGGGAACCAGTTGGGGAGTCACCTGACAACCAGGTTGGCGGTTTGGACAGCGACTGTAGAACTTGCAACCTGCTCCCGAAATTTCCTGAATATCAGGATTGGCGTATCGCTGGTTGTCCCACTTGCGCTCCAGATCTGGCCAGGGGATCGAGTTGATCAACAGCTGTGTGTAGGGATGCTGTGGAGACTCCACCACCTTGGTGATATCTCCGGCCTCCATTACGCTCCCCCGATAGAGAACGATGATGGAATCAGAGACATGGTAGGCGGTTGTCAGGTCGTGGGTGATATAGAGAATGTTGACCTTGTAGTTCTCGCGCAGGGACACTAACGCTTCGAGAATGTTGGCTCGCAAGGAGGCATCGACCATCGAGACTGGCTCATCTGCGACCAGGATCTTGGGCTTGATGACGATCGCCCGGGCCACATTGATTCGTTGTCGCTGTCCTCCACTCAGCTGGTGGGGATAGCGTCCAAGAATCTCACTGGGTTGTAAACCAACCGCTTCTAGAGCTTCTTCCATTGCCTTGCGGCGAGCAGCTTTTGAAAGCCCAGGGTTGAACTTACGGATTGGCACTTCCAGTAGATGGTCCACCTGGTAGAAGGGATTGAAGACCGCAAAGGGATCCTGAAAAACCGCCTGCACATTCTTTCGAAAATCTCGGTACTGTGCGCCACTTAATTTACTGACATCCTTGCCTTCGTAGAGAACTTGGCCCGTAGTTGGCCCTAACAAGCCCAACATAATGGAGGCCAGGGTTGTCTTTCCACTACCGCTCTCTCCAGCTACCGTGATGATGCGCGCTGGGTCTCCCAACAGATCAAAGGTGATCGGGTTGAGGGCGTGAACAGCCTTCTTGCCCACCCGATAAAGCTTGGAGACGTTCTTCAACTCTAGTGTAGCCGTGTTCATGAGGCCTCATAGAGATGGCAGGTCACGTACTTTTCGTCTTCAAAAACACTCTTAGGCGGTGAAGTCGTCTGGCACTGAGGCTGTTGCTGATTACAGCGTGGATGGAAACGACAACCGTTTGGCAGACGGTAGAGCGAGGGCGCCATTCCAGGAATTCCACGGAACTCTCCTCGATTCTGTAACCGAGGCAAGCTACTGATCAGTGCTTGCGTGTAAGGATGCTTGGGGCTGGTGAAGACCGTTTGCACATCATTGATTTCCACAATTTCTCCAGCGTACATCACCGCCACCTTGTCCATGGATTGAGCCATCAAGCCCATGTCGTGACCGATCAAAATCAATGCAGAACCAATCTTTTGCTGCACCCGGTTGAGCGTCTCGATCACCTGACGCTGGGTCACCACATCGAGCGCACTGGTTGGTTCATCGGCAATGATGATCTGGGGGCGCAGCAGTATACCAATGGCGATGCAAACTCGCTGCTTCATGCCTCCAGATAGTTCGTGAGGATGCATTTCTAGCACATGCCCCGGCAATTCTACGGAAATCATGGCCTCATGTGCCAACTGGAGGATCTGATCTAGCTTGTGGTTCGGATAGTGTGCCTTGTAGGCATCAATCATCTGACGCTTGATCTTCAACACAGGATTCAGCGAATTCATCGCTCCCTGGGGAATGTAGGAGATCGTGCTGAGTCGCCTTTTAAGCATTTCCTTGTCGCTGAGCTGCAGCATGTCCACCCCACCAATGACAACGGAACCACCTTCTACCTTCCCAGGTGGCTTGATCATCCGCATCATGGCTAAGCCCATAGTGCTCTTTCCAGAACCAGATTCGCCTACCAAACCAAGTTTCTCACCCTGTTTGAGTTTAAGGTCCACTTGATTTAGGGCGATGGCCCGACCAATGTCAGTGTAGTAGCTGACGGTCAGACCTGTGATGTCCAACAAATGTTCCAACGTTATTCCTTATTGCGGATGCGGGGATTTGCCATTTCATCCAAGCCCATATTGATCATCGCTAACGAACCCAAAATCAGGATCATCGCTAAGGACGGTCCAACAGGCCACCACCACCAACCATTGAAAAAGGCAGATTGACTTTGTGCCGCCCAGATTGTGTTGCCCAGCAAGGGTTCACGCAAGGGGCCGAGACCAATCACAGCGAGGTAGAAGGAAGCGAAGACAGCCTGGAAGACCTGGGCTACGAAGGCCGCCGCAATGAACGGCAAAAGATTCGGGAAGATTTCCTTGAAGATGATTTCCAGAGAGTTCATTCCAGAGAGCTTGGCGACCGCCACGAACTGACGTTCCCGCATCGAGAGCACCTGTGAACGAATCACCAGTGTTGGTGCCATCCAAGAGAGTAGAAAGACAACAATTGCCATTGTGATGATCGTGACGTCCCGCTTGTCAATCGAACTGGCAATCACAACTTGGATTAGAAAGGCTGGAATCGGTGTGAGGATCTGACAGATGAACTTGATAAGCACGTCAACCAGCCCTGAAAAGTAGGCAGAAATGAACCCCAGCACGATGCCAATGATCGTTCCTGCGGCTCCTGCCAGCAAACCGATGATGGCGGTTTGCCAAACTCCCACCACCATTGCGGTGTAGAGATCCCGCCCAAAGAAATCAGTCCCAAATAAGTATTTTAAACTGGGTGGTTGCTTGGGCCGTACCGCCAGTGGATAGGCCTGCTTGAACTCAATCGTTAGTAGTCCATGCACCGTGAAGAGGATCAGAAAAATCAGCAATCCGAGCCCAATTGTCAGGCTGACGTTACGCTTCAAATAGTTAATCATTCTTGCCCTTGCCGCACACGAGGATCCAACAATGGATAGAGTAACTCAACCAGGGCCATCAGCACAGCTACTGTAATCGTGATAAACAGGACAATCCCGTATATCACCAAAAAGTCATTGGAGCGAATCGCTGTGATCAGCACAAATCCAAGACCTGGAAGGCCAAAGATGGTTTCTACAACGATTGCAGAGGTAATTACATTTCCAAGTGCCAGGGCGAATGCTGTAACCTGTGGCAAAAGGGCGTTTCTTAGATAGTAGTCCTTGAAGATAGTATAAGAACTCAAACCCTTATGTTCTGCAAAGACCACATAGTCCTCACCCTGAATTGTGATTCCCATCCCCCTCATCGAGAGTACCCATGTTCCAAGGGACCCAAAGATGAGAGCGATGCCGGGCAAGATCTGATGCCTCAACACATCTAGTATAAATTCGAAGGTGAAATCAGGGATGGTCCCGATCGAATAGGCGCCCGCGATCGGCAGGATATTAAGTTTAAAAGCTACGAAAAAAATCAATAGAATAGCAAGTAGAACTGGAGGGACCCCTTGAAACAAGATAAAGCTGGTAGAAATACCACGAACCCATTTGGGAGAAAGTGGCCAGGCAGCCAAGGCCCCAACAAGATTTCCAATCACAAAAGAAAGAATCGTGGTAACAAGGATCAGGCCGATTGTCCATGGTAAGGACTCGGCAATCAACATGAGAACGGTCTTAGGAAACTTGTTCAGTGAGACTCCGAAGTCAAGAGTCATCACTCCTCCAATGTAGTCGAAATATTGCTGCATCAGAGGTTTATCGAGCCCAAAAGCCTTGGAGTAAGACTCGACGATCTTCTCCAACTCACCCGCAGAGAATCCACCCAGTCGGGCTAGTTCAGCAAAGCGTTCCCGGATCGGATTGATATCTGAGATTCTGGGAATGAAAAAGGTTATTGTGGAGGCGGACCAGACCACCAGAATTACAAATAGCAGTCTTTTAAGAACGAACATGAGGAACTCAGATACGCCCCCAGAATGGGGGCGCGTGGAAAGTGATTATTTAGCAGATTTCAGAGTAGAGACAACCAGCATTCCGGTATGAGCCCAGAAAGCTCCGTTCATGCCCAAGCTAGGATTGGCAATAGTTGGCCAATTTACCCAGTGGGTCTGGTTGTAGGGAATCCGATGGAGCCACTGAATGACAGGGATGTCAATCTGATCTCTCCAGTAAATTCCCAGTGCTTGTGCTGCCAATTCCTGGAATCTTGGGTCATCGCCTCCCAAAGGAGCCATCTCGTCCAGTAACTTGTCGTACTCTGGATTGGAGTAGCGAGAGAAGCGGTTAGAGCCTGCTGTGGTACCTAAAGCGGCACTATAGCGGCTATGAAAGAGTTCCAAGGCGGTGTAAGGATCCTTCAGGCTAGCTCCGTGGCCAAACATGTAGAGTCCAGCTTTGCCATCAGCCATGTTCTGGTAGGCATCTGTACCGAAGTTGATATCCGCATCAATTCCACCATTACGCAACATTTCCACTAAGATCGGGACAATGTCACTGTGGATTCCCTCAAACCCGTTGATCACAGCACTCACCGTCTTGCCATCTTTCTCCCACATGTCATCACTGTTCATAGTGAACCCGGCAGCCTTCATCAATTCAGCGCTCTGATCTGGATCATAGAGCCCTGGCTGAAGCTCAGCTTCCAGTTTCTTAACAGCTGGGCTGTTGGCAAACTTCTCAAGTCCTGGGTAGAGGGGGAAGGGGTAAATTGTCGCAATGCCAGCTCCTTCGTAAATGATTTCATTGATCAACTCGCGGTTAATCAATAAGCTCATCGCACGACGGACTCTTGCATCGCTGTAGGGCTCAAGTTGGGTATTGACCCAGAGAGAATTCGGCCACCAATCGAGGTACCCGTAGGGAGGCTTGTCTGCCGAGTGGGTAGTCACCTTGGAGTTCTGACGCAGGATGTTTCCAATCACAGAACTGCGCATATCCAGGGTGGCGTCAAATTCGTTGTTCACCACACGCTGGGCAACTACGTCCATTCCCTGGCCAACCTGGCCACCAATATTGAACATCACCACACGCTTGACTTCTGGCATGCTAATGCGGCCAGCCTTGACTGCCCACCAATCGGGATTCACATCAAAGATTTTCTGATTCGCATCCCACAACACAAGGTTGTAGGGACCAGAGTGGGGCATGTCATTGCCACCTTCGTATTCGTTGACGTTATCCACCTTGGAGAGGACGTGCGCTGGAACAATCGGGATTCCTGTGTCGAACTTCAGCGTCAGTACCTGAAACTTAAATCGAGGTGCTGGCATCTTGAAATCAACAACTACGGTCTTGTCATCTACCGCAGTGACCTTGTCAACAAACTGCTTGAAATTAGCGTGATAGGGCAGCTTGTTGTTATTCTTTTGGCTCTCGAAGGTGAAGACCACATCCTTGGAGGTGACAGGAGTTCCATCGCTCCACTGAGCCATTGCATTGAGCTTGATGGTCAACTGTGTGTAATCACTCTTGGTGTATTCCATGCTGTCAGCCAACCAAGGAATCTCTTCATCGTTGAAAATACCGAAATAGGACAGACCCTCCCACATCAGGTTGTTCGCTTCCTGATGTGTATAGCCTGTGGATGCAAAGGGATTCGTCACCCCAATCGGCGAGGTGATACTCCATCCCAGTACCAAGGTCTGCTCTCGAGGCACCTTAGTTAGAGAGTGACCACCCGCAAAGAGCGAGGTCGTCAGCATCGAGAAGGCAGTCGTGACTGCCAGCAAAGCAATCGATAGTTTGGAAATCTTCATGTACTCCTCTGTAGCATTGAATTCATTAACTCGGTTTGACATAAGAGAACCGTGGGTTTCTTTTTCCTCCTGTTTAGTGGGTTTCAGAGTTCACAAGGCGCAGCCTTGCTCAGAAAGCAACGCCTGAGAAAATCACGGACTTTGCTTTTCGGCAGGCCACAAATTGCGGAGAGGAAGCTTTTTTGTCAAGACGAAAGGTCGGGTCCTGCGAAGTAATATACCACACAATATTTTGCCAGAAATAGCTCGGACTCATCCCTTAAAAAAGTAAGTTCTGATTTTTCTTAATGCTATCTCCCACATATAACGCGAGGGCTTGAATGGTTGGGGTTGGATTAACAGCAGCAGAGGTTACAAAGATACTCCCATCGACAATGAAGAGGTTTTTGACATCATGGCATTGACCCCAACCATTGACCACAGAGTTTTCCGGATCTGTTCCCATCCGAGCAGTACCCATCAGATGCCACCCAGCCCTCCACCACACATCTCCTCCAGAAGCAATGATGCGTTTTGCTCCAGCAGCTAAAAGTGCCTCTTCAGCTCTCGCCGCACCATGGACAAACATTCTTTGGGTATTTTCGTCAACCTGATAATTGATTCTAGGAGCTGGAATGCCATCACTATCAGTAAGTTCATGATCTAGCGTCACAGTGTTACTCTGTAAAGGAAGATCTTCTGTCACGATAGTCAGCCCTGCACAATAGGGATAAATTTCGTCGAATTGCCGTCGGTGCTCTGCACCCCAGGGCATCAGGTTATCCACGCCATAGCCACCCAAGGCAAATGTCATTGGAGTGGTGAAACGGCCACCATGCAGACCGTAACCTCTGACAAAGTTGCGGCTTGGGTCTGTCTCATAAAATTCCTGACTAATAATGCTACAGGCCATCGGTCCTTTAAAACCTTCCATTGGTTCTTCGAATAGGCCAACTACTCCAGATAGTGGATGAAACATCAGATTTTTTCCTAATTGTCCACTACGATTGGCAATACCATCCGGAAATTCTTTGGACCTGGAGTTGAGCATAATCCTCGGAGTTCCTACCCCATTGCACGCCATTATCACCAAATCTGCCTTTTGTTCCTGTAGCTGCCCATCTGAATCAAAGTAGATTACACCACCGGCTTTACCATTCGACTGAATCGTAATTTCCCTGACACGGCAATTAGTCTTCAATTGCACCCCTTTTCCGAGTAGTTGGGGCCAATACGTCAAATCAACGCTTGCTTTTGCTCCTGATGCACAGCCCAAATCGCAGGTACCTGCATTAACACAGGGATTACGACCCTGATACGCACGACTCAAGATTGAGGTATCTGAAGGCCACCAATGCCAACCCAATTCGTTGAATCCCTTTGCTAGGGTGTTGCCCAACTTACCGAGTGGTATAGGAGGTAGCGGAATGTCATAAGGAGGGTAAGAAGGGTTGCCGGGCAAGCCCGATACACCCATGATTTTGCTATTGAGATCGTAGTAAGGCGCCAGTGTTTCATAATCGATGGGCCAATCATCCGCGACTCCATCTAAGGTTTTTACCCGAAAATCTGAAGGATGAAACCTTGGCCAGTGCCCTAGATAATTGATTGTAGAGCCACCAACTGCATTGAAATTGACTGGAGTGATCGGTGAGTTTTCTGAGTTAATTGGATAGTCTTGAGGAAGACTTCGCACGTTTGGGTCACAACTAAACTTACTGTAGCGGTGAAGTTCATAATCTTTCTTGGTACTTGGTAGATCAGATCGATCAATCCAGTTCCCCTGTTCCAGACAAAGTATGTTGAGCCCCAAATCTGCAAGAGCATAAGCTACCGCGGCACCTGATGCGCCAGCCCCTACAATGATCACGTCTACAGATGTCTTTTTCATCCTGTTTCCATCATGAATTTAGCACTCTCGGTAGCAAACACCTCTTTGACGGACAGGCTCTAGCATCCGATCCAGCTCCATCGGCTCATCTGATGGCACTGAATATCCCTCTGGTTGGGTTGGCTCTGAAGAAAGACCAAAAAGTGGACGAATTGTTGATTCGCTGTAGTAGCCCTCATAAGTGCTACGGAGAAGAGTTTCAAAAAAACTCTGTTGGCTTTGTTCGAGGAAGCTGACAAAGGCAATCCATTCCTCATCTGAAAACTCTGTAGCCATCTTGCCTGATTGCCTTAGCAAATCCTCCGAGTATTTTAAACCTTGTGTGAACAATTGCTCCAATTCAGAGTCGCTTGCGACTTTCTGAGAGATGAAATCAGCGACACCAAATTCTGCTGCAGAAGGAATCTTTCCATCAGCTCCAGAAGGGATCAGTTGGGCCAAAATTCCATTTAAAAGAAACAGCTGTTCTGAGTTCCAGAGACTTGTTGTGGAAGGAGTTAATTTCATGGCACACCTGAATTTGAAACGGTTCCCCAGGCTAAAACAAGACTATGTTCTAGTTTGAATTCTCCCCTGACGAGACAGGGCATCAATGGAAACGGCCAACAGCAGAATTCCTCCTGAAAACATCAATTTGTCCGCGGCTCCAGCCCCAGAGAGGTCCAAGCCATTGCCCAACGAACCGATCACGAGTGCTCCAAGGATGGCATTCCAGACGCTACCTCTACCACCAAACAATGACGTTCCACCAATAACCGCGGCTCCAATTGCTTCCAGCAGCAAGGGTCCCCCAGCAAATGCATTGAAAGACACGGAGGCATAGCGAGACGCACCGACAATCCCCCCCGTTGCTGCCATGAATCCCACGATTCCAAAAGCAGCAATCTTTACTCCTTTTAATGATATCCCAGCTCTGCGCGCCGACTCCGCGTTTCCACCGACTGCAAAAAGAGTTCTGCCAAATGGAGTCGAGGCTGTAACCCAACCTAGCAAAAATGTTAGACTCAATAATATAATAACAACTAAAGGGACACCACGATATGAATTTAAGGTAGCTACTACAGACACAGCAAATATAGCGAAGAGAAAGACTTTAGTGAAATCACTAATTTGGGAATTTACTTCTAAGGAAAGTTTTAATCGCTTTTTACGATTTTTCCAAACACTCCAAGCAAACAATGTCGTACATACTATTACCGTAGCCCATCCTAATTCTACAGATAGGGTTGTCGTAGTGATTCCTCTTACAAACGGATCGCGAACATTGATTGCGCCATGAATACCCAAAATTTTTAGCATCAATCCCTGAAATCCTAACAGGCCTGCAAGCGTTACCACAAACGAGGGAATTCCAATCAAAGCTGACATCATTCCCTGAAAAACACCTATGGCAACTCCCGCAATCAGAGCAACTATACAACTAACTGGTGCTGGGATTCCTAAATTAGTTGTGAGTACTGCTAAGATTGCTGCACAAACTCCCGAAGTAGCAGCAACTGATAGATCAATGTCTCCAATTAATAAAACAATTGTGATGCCCACTGCCAAAGTTCCAACAACAGAACTTTGCATAAAAAGATAATAAAAATTGCGAGGACTTAGGAAAGCAGGTTCCGTCAGTCCAAAATAGGCCCAGATTGCGACTAGTGCCAGCACTACAGGAAGGACCGAACCCAATCGAGAATTACTGATACTTTTTAAACTGATTGTGCCCAACTCAATAGTCTTCAGCATCAGTTCCTCGCGTCATGGCAGATACAATTTCTTCAGCAGTAACCTGATCAGCATCATAAATCGCTACATTTGCACCCTGACGCAAAACCGTAATACGATCACAAACCTCAAAGACATCTCGTAAATTGTGGGAAATATAGACAACAGCATGACCAGTTTTACGTAATTGCCGAATTGTTTCAAGTACTTCCTGCGTCTGGGCAACACCCAATGCAGCTGTAGGCTCATCTAATAGCACGACGGTAGAATCAGCTCCAACCGCTCTTGCGATGGCAATTGCCTGTCGTTGACCACCTGACAATCCTCCAACTTGACTACGAACAGATTTGAGTGTTCTAACCTTTAAACTTCGAATTGCTTCTTGGGCTCGGTGCTCCATTGAAAGGTTATCTAGTGGTCGCAAAAATCTTGGGAGAGCATTCATCCATCCACCTTGTACTGGCTCTTGTCCAAGAAAAAGATTCGCTGCAACATCAAGGTTTTCGCACAGTGCTAAATCCTGATAAACAATCCTAATACCTTGAGCTGCCGCATCTTGAGGACTTGAAATAAAAATTTCGTTGCCATCAAGAAAGAACCGACCACTGTCACAGTTCTCAGCACCCGCAATGATTTTCATCAAAGTCGATTTTCCTGCCCCGTTATCACCAACCAGCCCCATCACTTCACCCCGTCTTACTTCGAAGGAGACTCCCTGGAGAGCTTCCAAACCACCAAAGCTTTTTCTGGCTTGTTTTACAACCAAGTGAGGTAATTGTGCTTGCATCTGAACAGGAACAGGAAAATCTCAATTTATTAGACGTGTGATTCAACCCTTACAAAACGAAGTCGCTGCTGCTTCTCCTTTGCAAACGTCAGCTTTAGTGATTGACGGGTCATTATCAATCACATACTGGACTCCGGCTTCACCGACGGCATTGTAGAAGCCCACAGGGACCATCGGTACTTCCTTGCCAGCTGAATTTGCTGGTGATGTTCCCATTACAATACCATCAAGAGAATCTTCGTTGATCAATGCGACTGTGGCCTTGGCTGTAGCTTCAGCCATCATGTCAAAATCTCTCCAAACACTCTGGGTCATCTGACCCAGCAGGATCAATTGGAGAGCTTGCACTGTACAGTCCAGTCCACTAACCGGAACGCTACCAGCTATCCCTTGCTCTGCCAAAGCAGCAACCGCAGCTCCCGCATTCCCATCATTCGATGAAACTACTCCTTGCACATTATTATTCAGCTTGGTCAAAGCTTGATCCATGGAGCGTCTAGCAACCGCTGGATCCCAACCTTGAGTCCAATTCTCGTATCCTAAAACTCGTTCACCAGAAGAGAATAGGGATTCCAAGACGTCCATTTGTCCATGATAAATAGTTGGAGCATTGGGATCTGTTGGGGAACCTTTCAGCATAACCAGAGTGTCTCCAAACTTTGTATTTGCAACGATGTGGGCTGCTTGGGCCCGACCCGAAGCTCTTAGGTCTGCCTGTACCCAAAAGCTAGTATTTGTTGATTGCACCATGCGGTCGTAGGCAATTGTAGGCACTCCTTCATCTGAAGCCATATCCGCAATGATTGCTGCTGCTTCTCCATCGATAGGAATGACAACCAGTACCTTTGCACCTCGAGACAAAGCTTGTTCAGCTTGCCTTTGTTGTGCAGCGGTATCGTTGTTTGCGTTAAATACCTCTACCTGAATATTCGGAGCCATATCTTTCATGTGCTTTACGAAGAAAGCAGCATCCTGGCTCTCCCATCGTGGGTTTACATTTTCAGGCAGTAACATCGCTACTATGTCTTCTGCTGCTGCTATGGGAGCCATTGACATCATTGCCAAGGCAATACAAGTAATCGCTTTCTTGATTCCAAACATTGATCCTCCAGAGATTAGTTTGTTGATCACACTGGCAGACTAAACTTCCAGTGCGAAGTGCTCCAAGAATTCACGATTCGGTTCTGCTCCATGCCCTGGAACATCTGGAATCGGAACATAACCACCATTTTTTGCGACCTGGCGCTGAATATTCAGCGGTTCAGTCAGCAAATCATCGCGGAACTTGTTGTCTGTCGTATCAAACTCCAGCATCGGTTCCTGCGGATGAATTCCACCCGGAAGAGGTGGAATGGCCGCCAACAACTGCAGATTTGTTGCAACCGCGACGGCTGAGCCCCATACATGATTAATCACCTGTGTGAAGTGAGCCTGAGCTAGAGCCAGTACCCTCAGATATTCTGAGATTCCTCCAAGTGCACACACTTCCGGTTGAGCGATGTCTAGACAACGTTTCTCCAGGAGATTTCGCCAACCCCAACGTGTGAATTCTGCTTCACCACCGGCAATATTGATTTTCAATTGTGTGCGTAATTCTTGGTAGCCCTCCAGGTCTTCTGGAGCAACAGGCTCCTCAAACCAATACGCCTCTAACTCCTCTAAGGCCTGGCCCACGTAGAGTGCTTGATCTACCGTGTAACAATGATTCGCATCCACCATGAACGGAAAGTCATCTCCAACACCTCGTCGAACCGCTTCTGCAAGCTGCACATCCTGCTTGGGTCCCAATCCAACTTTCATCTTGGTTGCGACAAAGCCTGAGGACTTGATTGCCGCAGCCTCATCTTCAAAGCGATCCATCAGTGCCGGTAATTTCTCTCGGCGAAGCATCATTCCGTAGCCATAAACCGGCACCTGTTCTCGAAATCTTCCCCCGATCAACCGAGAAATCGACAGGCCCGTGACTTTGCCTAAGATATCCCATAGCGCAATGTCCACTCCAGAAAGTGCCTGAATTGGCATCCCTTTCTGTCCATGATCACGCAAGAGGTTGTAGACCCTGTGCCATAGCACATCTCGATTCAGCGGATCTTCACCCAAGATCATTGGCTGAATCACGCGCTCAACAATCACCTTATTGGCAATAGCCACATTCCCTGGGCCAAAGCACTCACCCCACCCCGTTATCCCTTCGTCGGTCACCACCTTTACGAGATGCCCAGTTCTTTTCTGATAATACTGCTGGGAATATCCTAATTCTTCCTTGAGGTCATACTGGAGAATGTGACTCTTGACTTCCGTAATTTTCATGAAGTAGCCCTCTTATTCTGCTCAGGTTCTTGGCCCCCCATATGCGGTTCACAGCGCCAATTACCTTGTTTTGTTCGCCATATTAAACATATGATGTTTAATAAAACAATACTTATAATAAAAAATGATGAAGATTCACTTACAATAGGTTATTGAGGACTAGTCTTCCTGTTCAAAAGATAAATTAGGTTCACATAGCAATTTGATTGATTCTGAAATGAACAACCAAACACTGAAAAAATGTTTCACAGAAGATCAGAGAACTTTTATCGATGTGACAGACAATCAAAGTCTTCTAAGCAGATCCAAACCGCGCTATGATTCCTACAATCTAAGATTTCTTGAGTAGTGGACTCCTTTCAACCGAGAATGAATGAACGAAATACTTTTCTACAACCTGACTCAGACGAATGGCCTGACACACAGTCTAGCAACACAAATTGCCCGTGAACTTGGACGCAGAATCGTTGCAGGACTCTATCCGCAGGGTACCTGTCTTGAAGATGAAATGACTCTAGCAGAGAAATACCGGGTGAGTCGCTCCGTGATAAGAGACGCAGTAAAAATTCTCGTTGGAAAGGGACTGCTAGAAGTCCGGCGAGGAATAGGAACCAAAGTCAGAAATCGACTGGAATGGGGAATTTTGGATAACGACGTTCTAGCATGGCATCAATCAGCACCTCCAAATCGAAAATTCTTAATGCAGCTGCATGAATTCAGGTTGGTGATCGAACCAAAAGCAGCCCAACTGGCTGCGAGAAATGGAACGGCAGAAGATTACAAAAGCATTGAGGAGGCGATTCATAAGATGGGAGCAACCGTCGATTCAGCAGAGGCTTTTGTAGAAGCAGACGCTAACTTTCATCGACTTATTTTGCTGGCCACGGATAATGAGTTTCTTAGCGCAATGGATGGTATCATTTTCACATCACTACTTAGTTCGATTCGTCTTACCAATCGAGATGCTAAGCAAAATGAAGCCTCTCTTTCTCTGCATCAGGATGTAGCAAACTCTATTTTCGCCAAGAAACCAGAAGAAGCGGAGCAAAGGATGTTTCACTTATTGTCTGACGCAAAGGTGCGACTGACTGCTGAAGTATAATTTTGACTGTGCTCAGTCTATGAAAAAGTGCCAAAAACTGATTTCTTGTGTCAGTTGACACAGGTATGAATTTTTTCAAGCATCTCAATAGCAAAGTGTGGGATAAATCCAATGAATTTGCTAGAGGCATCTATCGAAAGCATCCAGCAGGCGATGAACTCTGGAAACCTGACGGCCGTTCAACTGACCCAATACTACCTGGATCGAATTGCAGCTTACGATCCACAAGGACCTGGAATCAACAGCATCCGGGTACTCAATGATGATGTGCTGCAGCAAGCCGCAGCATTAGATGAAGAGCGTAGTCGACAGGGAGTCCGATCCATGCTTCATGGCATCCCCATTCTGGTAAAAGACAACTATGAGACCAAGGGAATGCCCACCACTGTTGGCTCAGTCCTATTCAAAGGCTTTGCTCCTGATCGGGATGCTTATCTCGTCTCTAAGCTGAAAAATTCTGGCGCTCTGTTGCTCGGAAAAACCAATATGCAGGAATTTGCGTATGGCATCACGAACGTTGGCTCCATTCACGGCTTTACCCGCAATCCCTACGACCTAACAAGAAATCCCGGTGGCTCCAGCGGGGGTACCGGAGCAGCCGTTGCAGCCAATTTTGCGGTCACTGGATTGGGTAGTGACACCTGCGGTTCGATCCGCATTCCAGCTGCACAGAACAATCTTGTCGGCCTGCGGGGGACTCAAGGTTTGATGAGCAGGCGCGGGATCTTTCCTCTCTCTTCCACCCAGGACATTGGGGGGCCACTCTCCAGATCAGTTCGAGACTTGGCGATCATGCTCGATCAAATGATTGGCTATGACACAGAAGATATCCAGACTGCTGAGAGCTTTGGGCGTAACTTTCAGTTTCTTGCAAATCTTCAATTGCGCGAGAAAGTTCGCATTGGGTTACTAAGAGAGTGGATGGAGAGAGAAGAAGGTGATGAAGCCGTCGCTGGAGTGATCCATGATGCCTTGACCGCCATGTCAGAAAAAGCTGGATGGGAGATTATAGAACTGGATTCAGCAGAATTAGAGGCTTCTCTGGACCGACCACTTGATGGCTATTTTGTCTCAGCGTATGACTTCAAGCAGGATGTAAATGCCTATCTTCAGGCCAATCCTGAGATGGGCTTCAGCGATCTAGAGGAACTACTCGCCCTTGGGAAACATCATCCCAAAGTGGATCTCCGAACGCAGAAATCTATGGCCATGCGAAGTGAAGACGAATCAACCTACTACCGGGAAATGGCGCAGCGCAAGGTCGTACGCCGAGCCCTGCTGCGTTTGCTTGCAGATAACCATCTGGATGCACTGGCCTATCCCTCGATTCGCCATGTGGCTGCCCCAATTGGGGAGGATCAGATGGGGACCAACTGCCGCTTGGCGGCCTGTTCCGGAATGCCAGCGATCTCAGTTCCTGCAGGCTTCAGCGACGGGTTACCGGTGGGCTTGGAGCTGCTTGCTGAGCCCTGGGCAGATCAAAAGCTACTAGATCTGGCTTATACCGTTGAATCAAGGCACCCACAGCGACACCTACCTGAGTCTACTCCATAGACATCATGGACGGGTGAGATTTTAGAATGGATTGCTATCACCCCTGCAATTCATTTCAATTCCGCATCCCGCTGTCGAGTTTCCTCATCGATCCAAGCTCGCAATTGACGAGTCTGGGCGTTCAATTCCGTATATTTTCGCCCGTAGTCCAGATTGAAAGCATAGTCAAAATCAGAAGGATTCTGTCCCTGGGTGTGCTGGAGCAACGTCTCCAATTTATCGAAAGCCTTGGCCAATTTTGCTTCCGGGGTCGTTGCCTGTTCATATTCCTCCCAAAGCTCCAGAATTTCACTGCGCTGCAATTCCGGCAACGGTGACAACAATTCCAATAGATCTTCCCGCTCGCTTTGAGATTTATCCACATTGGGATCCTGCAACGGAGCTGGGATATCTCCCTGCAACGCCTCACCCAAATCATGGATCAAACAGATCTTCATCAAGCGATGGGATTCCACTTCGGGAAACTCTGGTGCCAGTACCATCGCCAACAGGCAAAGTCGCCAAGTATGTTCTGCGACACTTTCTGGTCGACCAGAAGCTGTGTGACCACTCCGCAATGTACTCTTGAGCGATTCTACCACTCGTAAAAAGTTTAGGATTTGGGACAGATGTTCTTGCATCGACAAATCATTCATGAAGGAATTTTTGCTCTATGGAATTGATCATTGGGAGTCATGATAGATCCTGACTCACACGTAATGAATTACGTTATGACAATTCTACTGCAAAAAGTCATTTGCTGTCAGGGGGACAACTCAGATAAGAACTTTTTAAGATGTACAATTCGATATTTAGTTCATTTTTCACGAATTTCCTGAAAACACATGACGGATCACTTTAATCCTCCGACAGTTGATGATGTACAGTTAATTGCCAATTCTTTTCTTAGCCAGGGTGAACTGAACATCCAGCGCCTTCCCACAGGTCTCTGTCACTATGTCTTCGATGTTCAAGGGGAGCAGCAACGATTTGTTGTCCGCATCTGTCATCCTGACAACACTTCCCACCTGAATGGCAACCTGTTCTGGTCAACTCAACTCCAGAAACTATCGCTGCCCATCCCACAGATTTTCAAGCTCAGTATTGAAGAACAAAAGTATAGCTTCATGATTCTAGAGTACATCCACGGTGTGGACTTGGGGGAACTTGTTGATCAGATGAGTAGAGACCAAAAAACAAAAGTAGTGGATCGATTGATCGAGTTTCAAAGCAATGCTGATACGCTTCCAGAAGCATCCGGCTTTGGCTGGGGAGTTCATTATAATTGCCCACAGCTGCTTCCTTCCTGGGACCAGATCATCGAAAACTCACTGGAGCGAGCAAGGAGTTGGATTCAGACCGTTGGCCAGGTCGATCCAACTTATGTCAAGAAAGTTCGTCAGCTTCAGGATGAGTTCAAAGGATATTTCAGCACCGTCCAGCCAAGAGCTTTTTTCCACGATTTGACCACAAAAAATTTACTAATTTCCAAGTCTGATTACTCCGTCATGGGCTTTGTGGATTTGGATCAAATGGCTTTTGGGGACCCGTTGTTTCACATATCCCTGATGAACATGGCACTCCTTGCAAACAATGAAAGCAATGATCTAGTGGCAATTTGGTTGGATCAGCTTTCCGCAACAGAGACACAGCAGATCATGGTCAATTTTTACACGCTTATTCACTGTGTTTCGTTCATGGGCGAGAATGGAATGGCATTCAACAAGGAAGGATCCTTTAGCCAGGAGAATCATCAAAAACTAGATCAGATCTTTCAGCAGTTGCTCTCAGAGTTGAAAGGAATTTCTTGATCTCCTGGGGAAAGACTACAGCCGACTTGTCAATTGCTATTTCAATCAAATGAAATCTTCTGATCCTTGGACTCCCATTGCTAAACTGGATGAGATCACGGAAGGCAAACTGTTGCTCTGGGAAGAAGATGGCTACTCGCTGCTACTGACCCGGATCACAGACCAGGTGATCTGCTTTGAAAATGTCTGTCCTCATATTGGCTGGCCACTAGACATGAGTGCTATCCATGAAGGCTTGCTGATCTGTCCACATCATGGATTTGAATTCGATCTACTTTCGGGCACCTGTCCACTTGCTTCCGAGTTATCCCTGCGCTACCTTCCAGTTCGTTTGAGAAACCAGCTTGTCGAAGTTCGACTGGATAGCACTACAGAGAGTGAATTTGGCTGACCGATCTCCAATCAACTCATCAAGAATCCAAGAAAATTTAGAAAAAATTGGGCTGCGAATACGCTATCAGGGTCGTGTTCAGGGAGTCGGATTTCGACCAACCGTCTGGCATCTCGCTAAAAAATTAAGCTTGACTGGAAGCGTCTTCAATGACCGTTCTGGAGCTGTTGTTGAAATCTGGGGAGATCCAGCACACTTAGAACAATTTCAGGAGAAGTTCCCTGACCAACTTCCACCAATTGCCCAAATCCAGTCCAAGTGTGTCGAGCCTCTTTCAGGTTTTGCCCCTAACGAGTTTCAGATCGCGGAGAGTTCACTTCATGGTTCAGCTTTTCAAGTCTTACCCGACCTAGCCACCTGTCCTGCTTGCTTAGAAGAAGTCACCCAGCCAACTTTTGGCCGCTATCGCTACCCACTAACTAACTGCACACACTGTGGCCCACGTTACTCGATCATTGAAGCTCTCCCCTATGATCGAGCAAACACGAGCATGCGAAACTTTCCACTTTGCAACCTTTGCTCTCAAGAGTTTGCTGATCCAAACGATCGACGCTTTCACGCACAGCCAATCGCATGTCATCGCTGTGGACCCCAAACTCACCTAGAGCAAATAGAAGGTCAGAACTTTAATCAGAAAACGCCCTCACAATGCGACGTCATTGAGGCTGCGGCCCAGCTGCTCCAACAGGGAGCAATCTTGGCAATTCAGGGCATTGGCGGCTTTCATTTAGCCTGTGATGCGACTAACAAAGAGGTTGTTCGACAGCTGAGGCAACGAAAAGTTCGAGAGGCTAAGCCCTTCGCCCTGATGGGGAAGAACCGTGAAATGCTAGAGAAGTGGTGCTTCGTTAATCAAACTGAATGGAACGAACTAAGCAGTCCAGTTGCACCGATTCTGCTGCTGCACAAACACTCAAAAGCGACAATTCCGCTGCCGGAAGTCATTGCTCCAGACCAGCATCGACTAGGCTGGATGCTGCCCTACACTCCCCTACACCATCTCTTGTTCCAACAATTGGAGATTCCACTCGTCTTCACATCCGGAAACCTCTCTGACGAGCCCCAGTGTAAGACTCGAGAGGAAGCCCGACAAAGACTGCTGGGTATCGCTGACTGGTTGCTTTGGAATGAACGACCAGTCATCAACCGTGTCGATGACTCCATCCTCAGAGTGGAAGGCAACACAGTCCGCGTATTGCGCAGAGCTCGTGGTCTAGCTCCAGAACCCCTTCCGTTGCCCGAAGGCTTTGAAGACGCGCCCTCCGTTTGGGCTTTTGGTGCTTCATTGAAGAATACTTTCTGTCGAATCATCGAAGGGCACGCACTGCTCTCTCCACATATTGGGGATCTGCAGGAAGCTCGGGCCATTGCAGATTTTGAAAATAGTCTAACGCTGTTCGAACAACTCTACCCTCAACCGACAACCCATGTAGCGGTCGATCTTCACGTTGACTACCCCTGCACCCGCATTGGTAAAGAATTCGCTCAACAACACCAACTGCCCGTTTTGCATTTGCAGCATCATCATGCACACATGGCAGCTTGTCTTGTGGAGTACATGGTCCCACTCGCTACAACTCCTGTTCTAGGAATTATTCTTGACGGCTTGGGAATGGGTCCCAATGGAGAACTATGGGGCGGTGAGATCCTTCTGGGAGACTATCGTTCGGTGGAGCGCCTTGGCTCACTGAAGCCAGTAGCCTTACTTGGTGGCGACAGGGCAATGCGAGAACCTTGGCGCAACACCTTGGCGCAATTGCTCGGTGTAATGGATTGGGAAAGTTTTTTAGCGAATTATGGAGAGTTAGAGTTGGCAGATTTTCTACGAAAGCAGCCTATCTCCACATACCAAAGTATGCTTCACTTGCAAAAGAATGCTCCCCTCGCAAGTTCGACTGGTCGACTCTTTGATGCAGTTGCAGGAGCAATCGGTTTGTGCCAGAAATCTGTAGCTTTCGAGGGTCAGGCAGCAATGCAGTCGCAAGGATTGGCAGAAACCGCTTTGAAGAGTGATACCGATGAAGTTGTGTATCCCTTCAAGATTGAGGAGTGGTCTCTTAATGGCCTACCATGTCTCAATCCTTTTCCGATGTGGCAAGCTTTGCTGGATGACCTCAAAATGGAAACATCCACCGCAGTGATTGCCTTGCGTTTTCACCGTGGCTTGGCCCAAGGCCTGCTGGAATTTGTCCAACATCTACAAAAAACCAGAAAAAACTGCAGTTCCGTGAAGCAGGTTGTCCTCAGTGGTGGTGTATTTCAAAATGAGTTGCTAGCCCAACTGCTGGAAACCCAGCTTCAGGAACAAGGTCTATTCGTACTCAGACCTGCAAAAATCCCTTGTAATGACGGTGGCATTAGCCTGGGTCAGGCAGCTATTGCTGCAGCCCGAACTCTAAAACTATAGCATTTTATTGATTTATGGAATCTGACTTGCTCAGTTTTCCCATCACGTTGAACGAACTATCTGTATTTGTGAAAACCTAATTTTTGTGGAGACTATATTTCACAAATCAACTTCCAATACTATTTTGAGTTTAACTAAAAATGAAAAAATTTTAATTGAAAAAATGCTATCTGCTTGTTCAGATTGAAAAAGCAATTAAAGATTAAATTAAATTTTTATACAAAAAAATAAAAATGCATCTCATTAAATAAAAAGTATTTAATTTCAAGTATTTATTTAGCAGAAAAATGAATTTTTGATGAAAATTTTATCTGTTTAATTTTTTTACAAACTTTTAATCGAACAATTTTATTGGACAAACTGAAACTGCATGGCTACAAGTAGCAAAAAAATTTCTGTAAGTTCATACCCTTATTCCCCAATTAATTAGGATGAAAAACTATGAATTCAACCAAGCAATCAGATTCCAAGAGTGGATTTGGCAGAATTACTTTGGAACAAGGGCCTATCGAAGAGGTTCACGCATTCTGGCTAGCAGGAATGAGTTGTGATGGGTGCAGTATAGCCGCTGTGGGAGCAAAAAATCCATCAGTTGATCAGTTGATTCGTGCCGCTATCCCAGGATTACCAAAAATAGTACTACATCATCCTGTGCTCTCTGTAACAGCTGGCGATGAATTCATGGGGGCTTATCACAAAGCGAAACGAGGAGAGTTGGGAGCCCCTTACGTAGTACTTTATGAAGGATCTGTCGCGGATGAGAGCATTGCAGGAAAACTTGGAGGTTACTGGTCGGCGATGGGAATGGAGTACAGTGACGATGGCATCCACAAACCCATTCCTACAGCACACTGGCTTAGAGATCTTGCTCCTAGTGCAGCTGCTGTGATTGCCGTGGGAACCTGCGCAACATGGGGTGGAATTCCTGCCGCTGCTGGTAACGTGACAAATTCCATGTCTGTGATGGATTTTCTTGGAGAGGACTATCTGAGTGCACTGGGACTGCCACCAATCAATATTCCAGGGTGCGCCCCTGTTGGAGATAATCTGACCGAGACAATTGCCGCAGTGTTAATGTTTCTCGTTGGCTTGGGGCCCCTGCCAGAATTTGACGGGCTTGGACGCCCAGCTTGGTTATTCCGGGACACTGTTCACAGGGGATGTGTACGAGCTGGCAACTATGAGGAAGGAGTTTTTGCCAAGAATTATGGCGACCCTGAGTGCTTGGTAGAGTTGGGGTGCTGGGGACCCGTGGTACAATGCAATATGGTATCTCGAGGTGCCTTGGGACACAATGGGGGCTGTATGAATACTGGCGGGATTT
>Ga0209631_10001588_pt1 | contig 28935 bp, 22 predicted proteins | sample COG_08_FD_184752 | JGI IMG/M metagenome (GOLD analysis project Ga0209631, IMG submission 184752) | Pelagic Microbial community sample from North Sea - COGITO 998_met_08 (SPAdes) (version 2) | ecosystem: Environmental > Aquatic > Marine > Neritic zone/Coastal water | place: Helgoland, sampling... | reverse complement strand
ATTAGGAGCGTAACGAACTGTATCTTCTATCGAGATTGTGTTGATAGTATCAATCTCTTGACGATCCACCTTGAATTTGGATGTTGGTACTGGCATGAAGTCATTAAAAGTGTCCCGAAGTTCAGCTTTTGGGGCTTCAATAATTAATTCTTTTAAGGTTTGTGGCTTATTATTTTCAGTTGCCTGGGCTAAACCACAAGCAAAAATAAAGAAAATAATGGCAAACGATAAAGTTTTATTATGCATAAAATAAATCACAAAATAATTCTCCTACCTATACAGCACATAAAGTTTAAAACAGCAAAAAAGAAATTAATCCCGCTTTGCTATTAAATATTTTTTTCTTTTAAAATTGAATTGGATACAAACTAAACAGAATAAATAAGAGAATAGTTTGTATCAAAAAAGCTCGCGCACAGCGCTGCGAAGCAGGACACAATTCAAACCTTATTACTAATAAAAAAATACTAGGTAAGTTTGGGGGGGTGCTCTATGGTGTGGGGGAAAAGACGAACTTTAAAATCTATAGGAAGATAAAAAGAATGAGATACTAAGTTATGTGCAAACGCATCAATTCTATCGAATTGAGAAAGGTTATTTCCAAAGGAAAATCCTTTTGAATGAGATGCTCCCGGATGCGAGCCACAATCCGCTCGAAATTCTGCAGAATTAGAATGATTTTCTTTGTGTGGACAAACTAGTTTCGCCTGATGTATATGAGCATTCAATAAACAGTGCAAGGATTTATCGGAGCTGACCTTACCAAAAGGGGAAACTACCTTGGCCTGATGATGAGAATGATGGCCACCCGATGCCTGTGCAAAAGACGCAAGTAAAAATACGACAGCTAAAACTAGAGCACTTTGCAAACAAAATATTTTTGTAAAAGGCCTCATTTAAACACCACTTAATTCAACACAAAAATAGTATGACTTAATTATACCCTTTTAAAGACAATTATAAACTGTTTTTTCAAAGAGATAGCTAAGAATAATCCTACCCTGACCAAATCACAACCCCCACCAACCACACAAACGAGATTAATTAAACACCCCTAAACATTTGAAAATAAATAACTTTATTTCAACTGAAATAATTTGCGATCCATTTAATTGTTTGTTTTGACTTTAGCCATTTGCTATCCTCTGCCTTGATATGCAAACACCCGACCGCAACACTCTTTTAAGAGAATTAAAAAATTACCTACTGCTTTTAAAAGAAGCTGGGTATTCAGAAATTCCCTGCGAGACAGAGTTATTGACTAAAACTGTTGCATTAGAATCCACCATTTCCTCTCCCGTGAAAATTATGGCTACTAGCAAAAAAGCGACTCAATTAGTCCAAGTGCGCGAAGAACTGGGAGAATGCACCCGATGCAAGCTATCCCAAGGTAGAAAAAATATCGTATTTGGTTCCGGTAATCCACAGGCGGATCTTGTTTTTGTCGGTGAGGGACCCGGTGCCGATGAGGATGAACAGGGACTGCCTTTTGTTGGCCGGGCTGGCAAAAAGCTGACCGAAATCATTGAAAAGGGCATGAATCTCGATCGGGAAAAAGACACTTACATATGTAACATTGTCAAATGTCGTCCCCCTGGCAATCGTGACCCTGAAAAAGAAGAAATCGTTGCCTGCAATCCTTTCCTCATTCAACAACTAAAAGCGATTAAACCAAAAGTAGTCGTCGCGTTAGGGAAACCCGCCGCATCGACCCTATTAGGAAGAAGTGTCCCGATCACTAAAGAACGCGGCACCTGGCATGATTATGAAGGATTCAAACTGATGCTTACCCTTCACCCGGCTTACCTGTTACGCGCCTATACCATTGAAAACCGCAAGGCAGTGCATGACGACATGAAAAAAGTTTTGAAAGAGCTTGGTAAATGAGCCAGGAAAAGATAGCGCTGCTAAAACAATATAAAGGTCAAACAAGGAAGCAGATCCTTATAGCCCAGTTTTTCCAATTGCAAATCGGGACCAGATAACATTTAAGAGGCTTCCCAGGATTCTTTAACAATTTTCCAGCGATCCCCTTCATTCTTCCAAATCAAAACCTTCTTGCCAACATCAGAGATTCGATCTGATTTGTAGCTCTGGGTAAAAGACATCTCCACCGCATCATCTGCACGAAGGATTTGAATATCACTGGCTTCAATCGAAACTCCAGAGCTACTGCCAAACGCTTTTCGGCGTTGAGCTTCCCAACTTTTACGGGGTCTTTTAGAATCTTTAAAATCCTTCGAATAAAAGGATAGGTAGGAATTTATTTTTTGAGCCTCCCAGGCTTTAATCCAAATTAAAAATTGGGAAACAACGACATCTACCGAATCAATTGGTTCCACTAAGTCAGGAGGGTTCTCATCGGACACTAAAACGATGGCAGTTATTCCCTGTGCCATTTTTAAATCCAGTACCACCTGGTCTGCTTCTTCCTTAGAGGGATAAGGCCCTATACGAGTTTTATACCAATCGGACTCCTCGCCCCCCACTATAAAAGGAGTGTATCCCTTCTTCTTAATTTTCTTTATAAAATCCTGAGCATTTTCCTGTTTTTTAAAGGAGCCCAGTTGCACCACCCAGCCATTATCGATCGTGTCAGCAAAAGTAATTCCAAAAGATAATAACCACCCTATCAAAATCAGCACAAACACTTTTTTACAGAAATTATTTATTTTCGACGGGCCTGGAAAGGGAGCCATGAACACTCCAATAAATTATGGCGCTAAATTAAAGCATCTTTTTCAAATATGGCAACAACTGGTCAGCACTAACACCGGGTGAACGGGCATTGAGAATACCCTCTTTATCAATGATCAGCACGGTTGGCATTTCTCTTTGAAAGTAGACCTGATAAAAAGACTTTACAGGATCCATCAAGTAAGGGAAACGGACCTTCTCTGGAAACTTGGAAAGATAATCAGCAACCGCCTCTTTTGAGTCTCCATTGGTATTTATCCCTATAATAGCCAATTGTTCTTCATTGAGTTGATCACGGACCTTGTTAAACTCCATCGCTTGATTCATGCAAGGCACGCAAATGTGGAACATCCCGATCAGCACCACTTTTCCTTTAAAATCGGATAGCGATACTTGATCTCCACTCATGGATTTTAATGAGAAATCAGGGGCTTTATCACCGGCTGAGGGTCTTGCTCCTAAAGCGGTTACGGGAATTACCGCAATTATTAAAATAATGATAAGAGCTGTAATTTTTTTCATTTCAAATCCTTTTTTTATTTTACGGTAATGGGACTAACTTTTTCATTGGGACGAGATTGACACCAACTTTGTCCTCGGTTTGAACGCTTCTACCGCTTCTGGCTTTGCGTCTATCCCTTTATTTTAAATCAAGGGAAAGAAATTTAAAAGTAATTTGATTTTTGAGTGGTTCAGCAGACAAGCAATATTTAACTTTTAAAATTAAAGGTTAAAATCGCAAAAATCAGCATAAATTTACAACCAAACTCACCCTTGACTTGGCCTTGGATTTATAATAAAAAAAGGAGTAACCCTTTTATTCTATGGGGTTTTACAAGAAAGATCGGGCTGTGTTTCTGCATTCTCCCCAGCTAGATATTTTTTCGGTAAAATCCCCCTAAACCATTATTTTAAAACGGATTAGGGTTATTAATGGATTGAGAACATAAATTTATATTTTTTGGATTACTCTCCAACACTGCTAATATTGGATTACTCTCCAACACTGCTAATAATTGAGGCTCTTAAAGAATGAAAAAAAATCTATGGCTTGCTGCATTAGTATTTTCAATACTTTCCATTGCATTAAATGCATGGTCTTATCAGGAAATGGAAGTCACTAATGGAGGAACCATAAAGGGTAAAACCACCTTAATTGGCAAAATGCCCTTTCCACGAATTTACCATCTTATTCTGTTTCCCAATATTGATATGTGTGCCGAAGTAGACACCGATGATGAAATGAACCGGATTCTCGATGATTTCAAAGTCTCTCCAGAAGGCGGATTAAAAGATGTGGTCATCACCCTGAAACATGTAGAAGCGGGTAAGCCGTTTAAAAAAGAGCCCATTATGATTACTGCGGAAAACTGCAAATTCCTTCCTGACGTGAGTATTATTCGTCAGGACGAAAAGTTTAAGGTCGACAATCTCGATGCAGTTATGCATAACAGTCAGGTCTACCAAAAAGAAAGAGGAAAAATTCTTTTAAATATCCCGATTCCTGCAGAAGAAGTTTCTGATGGTAAAATCCACTTCAAAAAACACTATAAAATAATGCAGATGATCTGCGGGATGCACGAATTCATGCAAGCATGGGGTTACCGCGTACAAAATCCTTATTATGATCAAACGCCCATTGACGGAAATTTTAAAATAGAGAACATCCCTCCTGGAGAATATGAAGTAACGGCCTGGCATTATTTAATGAAAAGAAAAACCAAAAAAATTAAGGTCACAGCCGGGGAAACCATTGACCTTAACTTTGAATTCAATGCCGACAAAGTAATACGCCCTTTTTACGAAACTATAAAATCAGGAAGAATCAAGAAAGACGCTGTTATACCTGGAACAGCAAAAGGCAAAGAACTGGGGCGGTAATTGACAATACAACCCAAACCTCAACATCGCTTTGCTTGCCTTTTTGTCGTAGTCATTTTTCTTCTGGTTACACCTTACACGGTATGGGCCTTTATGGCCCCTACATCTAGAGACACACCCGAGTCCATCACCATTGGCGACAAAAAAATCTCATTAAAAGGCTTGAAGAACCCTCTCCCCTCCAGTCCAGAAACAACTCAAGAAGGCGGAGAAATTTATATCAAGAACTGTTTACTTTGTCACGGTGATCTATTGGATGGTAAAGGGATTTTTGGTGAAAGTTTTTTTCCTGCACCCGCCAACTTCACCCAAAAAGATTCTGTTGTTTCTAAAACTCCGGCTTATTCATTCTGGAGAGTTATTAAAGGTGGCAAAGGACTACCCGAAAAATTCGCACCTTGGAACTCCGCAATGCCTGCATGGGAAGGAGTTCTAAGCGAAGAAGAAGTTTGGAAAACAATTCACTACATCAACGAAACAGTAAAAGACCGCAAACAAGTACCCACAAAAACCCAAAAACCCTCATTAAAACGTGGAAAACAAATATATGTAAAAAAGTGCGCCTTCTGCCACGGAGACAAAGGTAAAGGCGATGGTCCCTCTGCAGAATACACATTTCCTCAACCCAGAAACCTAACTAAAGGGCATATCAAGATTCGATCAACCTCATTTGGAAAAATACCTACTGATCAGGACCTGTTTAATGCTATCACGAACGGAATGCGCGGAACCACCATGCCTGGCTGGAAGCATCTATCAAAAGAGGATCGTCAAAGCCTGATTCTTTATATCAAGTCCTTATCGAAAAAATTTAAAAAATTCAAGAAGCGAGGCAAAAAGCATAAAACAGTAAGCGTACCAAAACCTCCTACGTTTTCATTGGAAGGCGTCAAACGCGGCAAAAAGTCCTTTATGATAAATTGCTCAGGCTGTCATGGAGTTGAAGGCAGGGGCGACGGCGTGACCACAGCTCGTATTGTTGATTATTCATCGAATGCCATCTGGCCAAGAAACCTCAGAGAGCCATGGAAATTTCGAAGAGGAGCAAGGCGAGAAGATATTTTCTTAACTCTCCGAACCGGCCTTTCAACCACCGCAATGCCAAAGTTTTCCCCAAGAGTTTTCAAAGATCAGGAAATCTGGGACATTGTAGATTTCGTTCGCACTCTAGGCTTACCAAAGAAGCCGGAAATAAAACCAATGATTCAGGCAATCAAAGTCAACGAGCCTTTATCTAGCGATCTCAATGCTCCATTTTGGGAAAAAGCACAATCATTTTATATCCCTTTGGGTGGACAAATTCTGCAAAAACCAAAATCTTATTTCCCAACTGTAAGAAACTTAACGATTCGAGCCGCCTATAACGATAAAGAAATCGCTTTCAAGGTTCAATGGGATGACCCTTCTTATGACCCAGCTCTTATAGAAAAAGACAAGGTTGAAGCATCGCCAACGCCACCACTACCAGATCATTTAAAGGGGCAAAAAGATGAAGAAACTATTGAATCTGTAGTCCCAGAGTTTCCAGATTCTTTTGCACTTCAATTTCCAGTTAATCTAGCTATTCAAAAACCCTATTTTCTAAATGGTGATCCTGAACATCCTGTAAACTTGTGGAAATGGACGTCATCGGACAATAAAGTCCTTGAATGGAATGCTACCGGATTAAAAAAATGGTCCCTACAAGATGAACTGAGTCAGATAGTTGATGCTCAAGTAAATTATAAGTTTGGCAGGTATACTTTAGTGCTAAAGCGTAAACTAAATGTCATCCACAAAAAAATAGATAGTCAATTCCTAGCAGGTAAATCTATTCCCATTGCTTTCAATATCTGGGACGGTTACCAAGGCGAAACAGAGTCTAAAAAGTCAATTTCAAGTTGGTTTGAATTACAGTTAGTTAAATAACAGAAAAGCACAGATACAAATAAAATTCCTCTACCTCTCCTCCGCAGGTCCTTGCGAACTGAGTACCCAGAACAATTTAAAGAGTTACCTTAATTAAACAATAATTTATAGATTGGTCGTATACTTCTCTAGCCAGAAAATTAAGAGGCTTGCTCCCCGTTTCATAAGATCACTAATCGGCTGAAAAGTTAAAACACTGATTTAATATTTTTTAAAAAAAAACAGGGAGACCGGATGGCCTCCCTGTCGATGTAGCAATTTAATCTATCGATGCTTATCTGCAGTTAATTGCATCCAAGTAAAGCAGGCAAAAAAAAAGCAGCACCGGAACCGTAGTTCCGATGCTGCTTGATTGAAACGTTTTTTACTTAGCTGCCAAAGTGAAGTCAGCTTTAGCTGCACCAGCAGCTACTGTTACTTCTTGAGTTGATTCACCAACATAAGGCTGCCATGCCGTAACTTTATACTTACCAGCAGGAACTCCGTCAATCGTGAAAGCACCATCGGCTCCCGTAATTGCATAATAAGGGTTCCAAACAATGCGCGCATCCGCTTCCATGAAGTTATGCTGATCGCACTGCAAAAAGAAATGCTTATCTTTTTTGGCTTTAAGACGACCGATATTTTTGGTCACTTCTGCAACATCGCCTAGATTTGGAAGAGGTTTGTTGAACAATGTTTTGCGGCTTGCGCCAACAACAGAATACCCATGTGGGTTATGCAATATATTTGCATCGTTATTTTTTACGGTAAGAATTCCACCGGTTTTCTTTTCAGCCTTAGTGGGTTTGCGAACAGCCATCATTTTCTGAACAATGTCGCATTTTGTAAAATCGAAAGCAGCTTTACCGCTATCGCCCCAGGGCTTGCCAGTATCAATTTTCTCGATAAAAACGACTGCGTCTTTCAACTTGCCACCAGAAGCTGATACTTTTACACGAGGACGGATTCCATCTTTGGTGTCCGGATGCGTGGTGCAAAACTCAACATTCTTTCCTTTTGATAAATCTTCCATGATCGGAGCCATTGCATCCCCCTTCAACATGACGGTTCCAGTTATGCTACCTGGGCCTGCTGCGCCTTCTACATAACCTTTTTTCTTAGCGAAACTGGTAGAAGCCAGTGCCAGTGAAAAGGCAACAACCATTACACCCAATACAATCTTTTTCATTCTTTTCTTCCTCCTTTAGGAAATCAAAAAAATATACACTACACACATTTAAAGTGATTGAACACAAATTCTATTAAAACCACATTCTACATAAGTGCCGGATTTTATCACAAGAAGGTATTTATAACGTAAAAAAGGGGCCCCATCAAGGGGCCCCTTTCACTTTTTTTGCAAAAATACCAAAAACCGATGCTTATCTCATCGATAATCGGTCACTCACAGCTTTAGAGGCAGATTTCTCCTCCTCAGAAGGCTGAGATGCGGTTTTAACACCCTTTGGTTTAACCTTGCCAAGCGGCAGGATAGAACGGTCACCTGAAGGCAAGACCTTCATGTAACCCCACTGACCGGCTTGTTGGTAAGGTGTACGAGCGTTAAACCAGAGGTACGTACCAGGGTTCTTATAAGTGCCACCAGCATTGAAGTAGGCTTGGATGTACTCGCCTGCTCCAAATTGTTCAGCGTCAATCATGTCAGAACCTTCCTGATCCATATGACGCCTCCACTGATGTCCGTCCAAATTGAACATCTGGTTTTGTTCGTTATGAGCACCAAAAATATTGATCATAACCCTATCTCCTGCATGGGCCTTCAGAGTAGGTGTTGCAGGATCTTGATCTGCAGCAACACAAGCTGTAAACATGTTACCAAGCTCACAACCCTCATCTTCCCGATAGAGCCAAGGCTCTAGGCGATAGTTAACACCTGTCAGACCCGCTACGTTTTGCAGGTAAGGCATGAAAGATGTACCGATAATATTGTCTTCATCCTGGAAATACAATGCGAAATCCCTGTAGTTTTCAATGTTAGCATTTTCAGGATAAGACTTGTCGATGATAACGTCCGCTTTCCATGAGTTGCCGAGAGAAATATCTTTCCCGGTTTCAGGATCGCGATACACCGAACCGCGTGGGCCAATTATGATACCACCAAACATACCATCGCGTAAGTTGGTCGTTAGGTTACCAAAGTCCCAAATCAATGAACCATTGATTTTGAAACCTGGGTCTGCGAAGAACTCGTAGTTCTTTGATTTACCCGGAGCCACCGTCTGGTCGCCTGGGTTATTCCCAACGTTAATACCCTGAGAAGTCAGAGGATCGAACGCGATGTTGTTAGCATGAATTGAAGCATTGCCCGCTTTCAAGCGATTGGTCAATTTGATTTTGATACAATCGCCAATGTTAGCGTGCAAGGTCAACGGATGTGGCATATGCCCATCTGCTGCCGCTTGTTTAGCTTCACCTTCGAGAGCATAGATTTTGCCCGCTGCATTAGCGAGTAATAACTTACGCTCAAAATCGACCTCGATTTCACCTTCGGTATTAGCGTTGAATTGCAACTCTTTATCAATCGCTACAACACTGAAGCTTTTAACCGGTGCGCCTTTCGGACAAAGAACTTTCTTAACTTTCTTCTTAAATTCTTCGTTGCCCGGAAGCACTTTCAGGTCTTTTTGTAACTCATCGTGTACACGGATGATGCCCCACTCGCCTTCAGACAACTTAGAAGTTCTGCCGTCATAGTAGAGATAGTCACCTGCCATACCCTGATAACCACCAGCAGTGGTTGCCAAGTCATAACGTTCCGCAATACCAATATGAATCGTATTGGTAACACGTGAATCTTTGTCGTAACGCTCAGGGCGGTAGCCATGACCGGATACAACAAAGGTATGTGTTTCATTTTGCATACCATGAAGGAGACGGAAAACAATATTATCTCCTACATAAGCACGTAACATTGGAGTTGCAGGTTCACCGTGCATTTTACTATCAAACAACCTAGACGCGTCTTTATTATTCACAAGACGAGAAGCCAAGGAAGAAGCACGGAAGTTGAACCCACCGCCAGTTGTATGCGTTCCGCCATTAAGATGCGGGAAAGCAACTTCCAGCATATCCGAAGGCATCTGGAAGGAAATCGACTGACCGGCAGCAATCGCGTTTTCACGTGTCAGCCCCGGAGGATTTCCTGCTGTAACCAGCTGTGCCGTATGTGGAACGGTGTCATGCAACTGCGCAACAAGTTCACGGAAACTACCATTTCGGCTATATGCGAAAGGTTCAGTTCCATGAATGTCAGCCACTGGACCACTGCGGATCTCCTCACCGGTGTAAGGATCGTGATACGTAGAACCCCAAGGCTCAACGATAGTAGATCCGATTCCGCCATGCGGCCAGGTGGTCGCACCAAATGCATGATCGTGCCAGAAAACCAGCCCAACATCTGCATCTACCCACCATCGGTAACGCACATACTCGGTGGTTATAATCTGGTTAGCTGCATGAGCGTGGGTCATACCTTCACCAAATGTGATGGTGTACTTACCATCTTTAGCTTCACCTTTGTTTGGGTCAGGTGTGATGTTGGTGATCCAACGCGCGTCTTTACCATTAGGAACTTCGATACCAACAATGATATCGGCTCCAACATGGTAAGTCGGCGAACCTTTAGCCATTTGAATCTCGATCTTCGTGTCGCCTGGCTTCGTCGCCTTCAATAACTTGGCGTTCATCGGCATCGGCATACTAACATGATGACCGTCTTTCATCTTCTTAGTGAACTGCGTGTAAGACCTCATGGACTGGTCATAAGAAAAACCAGTGATAACTCCATCTGAAGCCTGATTATCGAACTGGAAGAAATGCGGATGAATATTCACCTTAGACATCTGGAAATTGGTGAAATCATCATCATCCCACTCACTGGTCAACAATACATCAACACAGTCATAAACATTGGCACGAATGACCAGAGGAATAGCCTTTTTAGGATCAGCTTTAACCTCTGCCATCTCTTCATCAATCACGTAGATCAAACCATATTTATCCACAACAGGTGGCGTTTTGCCAACTGCTGGTGAAAGCTCAATCGGAGTGTTGATAAAATGTAGATTGTATTGCTTGCGTCCCGCACCTGGAGGACAAAGGCTCCATCGCCCCTGCTCACCTGGTTTCGCAGGCGCACTGCTTTCAACATTAATGGGTCCTCGACCACTACCTGATTCAGATTTGGTAATGATGTCATCATCCGGTCTCATATGGAAAGGCTCCAACCAAGGAGCACCACCATGGTGTCGAGCAAACGGAACACGCTTACCAAAATGCGGATTCAAATGTGGCCACGCAAGTTTACCGTGTTGGTCAAACATGATCGGATGTCGCTTGCCTGGATGTGGAGATTTATACTTAGGCCATTTAATTACAGATTCTCGTTCAGAGAGTACCTGATTGCCTTTCCAGTCATAATCCCATACAGAACCATCATAAGCCTTGATCTGTTTGATTGGATCATCATGATGTCCGGGCTGCCCCTTAGGAGGAAGCATGTACTTAACCCAGTCTTTGATGTTAACGGTTGGATCTTCTTTCGACCAATCGCTTTTTCCTTTATCAACAATGTGAAACTTCTTACCAAACCAGTCCATGGTTCTACCAACCAGTTTGTCTGAAGTTTGTCCATGAGGTATGCGTCCTACACGATCAGGAAGTTCCTTAAGTGGACGCATTACATCAGTACTACCTGTAGGATAATTACCGTCCTGCAGAACGTTATAAACTCTCCAATATCCCCACATACCTGCAACATAGTGATGAGCTACATGACAATGGAAAAGAAAGTCACCTGCTAAACGCTGACAAAGACCAGAACCACACTCAGTCTCAAGATCAACAACTTCAGATGGACCAAGTACTTTAACGTCAACACGGTCGGTCGTAGTACGAACAACAGGGTACTTGACGGGACCATCATAAGCCGCACTGATGAGATTGGCTATTTGCACTTCCCGTTTCGGGGAACGCGTCCAACGGATGGTACCACCATGTGGATGATGTGAATGAAACACTTCGCCACCGCCATGGATCAAACGGAATTTTGCCGGATCACCCAGGTAAGAACGAGGAATCGTGGTCGGTGCATCTCCGAAGGTATAAGAACTATAAGCTAGTGATTCATCTTCAAAATGAAACTTCTTTTCCTGAATTGCCAAGTTGTTAATACCAAATGGCTCAGAGCGGAAGTTCAATGCTCTTGCAGAAGGACGATATGCATCGGTCTGCGGATCGCGCTGAGGAATCATTTCTCCATGGCGATTCAAAGGACGAAAAGACTCATCGCCAACTTCGTGATAAATCAGACCGAATTCACGAAAATCTCTTTCATCATCATTAACGATCATGGCCATCCAACCGCTTTCCAGAGGTTCACCAGTCCATGGATCAACATAACGAGAACCTTTAGGCTCTACAACCATTGCGCCGATCAAACCGAGAGAAGAAGGATCACGACCTGCATGGTTTTGAATCATGTGTCCGCCTTCTTGCTCATCAATAGGAATGTACCACTCGAATTCCTGTGTTTCACCAGCAGGAACAATTGCGCCAGGGGTAGCAGCCGTATCTGGCTGACCCGTAGAGCTGATGATCATTGCAGAACCATTTACCTGAAAGCCTGCCTCTTCATCTTCTAATTGGTTCGTGAATTTGATACGTAAACAATCGCCTTGATTCGCACGAATCATAAACGGTTGAATAGCATCCCCCTGAAGTCCGTTAGAAACAGCACCCGGGTCCAACTCGTCTTCACGAGCTGCCGCATTCTTTTCTTCTTCAGCTCGAACTCTAGGAATCTCCTTATCCAGAACATACATATAGCCCGGGTAGTAGTCGCCCCATTGGTTCAGAGTGACCTCTACATTGATTGCTGAGACTTCATAAGTTTTTGTAGGAGCGTTGCTCGGACAATGTGCGCCTCTGTATACCTTAGCCGCAGCTTCGGTAGGTCCAAGCAAATAACTTTGTCCCAATTGATGTCCAGCCCAAGAATCATGGAATCCGCCGCCTGCCGAAGCGGGACTAGCGTGTTCTTTGAGCTTTGATTTTAACTGATCCATAACCTTCATAAAGGTTTGGTCTAGCTTTTCTTGGCTACCTTCCAGCCCACTCATAACATCTTCATGCTCGAGTTGCTGATCCAGCTTTTTCAGCCAATTGGGTCTGTCAACCGCTGCGTTGCCAGAGTCATGACCGCCATGCGAATGGTCGGTCGAAATTGCGCCAGCGGGAACAGAAATTCCCAGGCTCAAAAACACGACCGCAATCGCATACCAGCTCTTCCACCCTTTTTTGACACGAATCATTATTTATCTCCTATGTAGAGCGTCTAAAAATAGACAATAAAAAATAGTAATACGTAATATATTTCTTCTAATAATTTTATGGCCAACCAATCCTTCTGGGTGGACTAAGATCTATTAACCCTTTGCATTCAAAGGCTTATATGTAATATTAAAAAAAAGCAAAACAATCCCTACAGGATACTTACCCTGCATTTCGGGTGGGCAACTTTAACAAATTTAATTTTCCCTTACAAGCCCCAAATTGATTTTCTTACCATCTCTCAAAACCAATAGAAAAATAGAGCCGCCTTTAGTCACCTCACTTAAAATACCCTCGAATTCACGTTGATTTTCCACCATTTCGCCATTGACTGCCAAAATCTGGTCACCGACTTGCAGACCCTTTGAATCGGCATAACTTCCTGGCTTCACAGTAGCCACTTTTGGGTTATTTTCAGCAAGAAAATCATCTATTACCGAAAAGCCTAGGGACGAAGGATCGCTGGGAGTCAAAGAGGCCAAAAGACTGGTTTTCTTTTTCTTTGATTCAAGTTTCACCGGAACCGTTTTACCTTTGCCGTTTCTCAAAATATCCAGATTGATGGTTTGTCCCGGAGTAATCGTGCCAATAATGCGAATCAGGGTATTGGGGGATTCAACAACTGCGCCTCCAATTTTTAAAATAATATCTCCGACTTTCAATCCCGCTTGATAAGCCGGATCGCCTTCAAAAACCGAAGTAACGATAACGCCTTTCTTACTATCTTTTTTTTCAGTTATCTCTTCAGGTAGCGGGTCGATGCCAACACCCAGCCAACCGCGGTGCACTTCCCCGTGTTCTACCAATTGCGCCACAATATGCGAAACCATATTTGATGGAATTGAAAAACCAATGCTTTGCGCATAATTAATGATAGCCGTATTAATACCAATAACTTCACCTTGAATATTCAACAACGGGCCACCGCTATTTCCAGGGTTTATCGAAGCATCGGTTTGAATAAAATCTTCATATCGGGAAAGGTTGACGTTCTCCCTTTTTAATCCACTGACAATTCCAAATGTGGTGGTGTCATTCAGCCCATAAGGGTTGCCCACGGCCACCACCAACTGCCCTATCTTGACCTTACTGGAATCCGCAAATTTTACCGCCGTCAGCGGCTGCGCGTATTCGACTTGCACCACAGCGAGGTCGGTATCTTCATCAGCACCTAAAACATCGCCGACAATTTTACTGCCGTCTTTAAATGTCACCAGTATCTTTAGAACATTGCGCACAACATGGCTGTTAGTGACGATCAATCCCTTTTTTGCATCGAAGATAACACCCGATCCTGCATTGGCAGGCCGGCCTTTCCTAGGCAAACCCTGCCCCACAGCTCCTTTTGCAATATAAGGGGAAAGACTGACCACCGCCGGTCGAACTTTATCCGCCAATGCCACAAGTTCCTCTTCAACCTGCTCCAAAATTCCTGCACTGCTGAATTGCGCCAGTAGCAGGAAAGTTATAAATGTGGAGATTTTTATAAGCGGATTGTTCATAAATAATTTTAATTCAAAGCAAGTGAGCAGAGTTCGATAAAAAGCTTTTTCGAATCCGCACTTGATTTTTCAATTAGGTCATGAAAAAGTAACTACTTGTCTTATATATAAACTATCCCTTGAACTGTCTTAACTGTCAAGCAGAACTGAATTATGACTATCTTCTCTAAAGATCTTGAAACCAAATCGGCAGAAGAACTAATTCAATGGACTATGGACCAGTATGGCTTAAAAGCAGGCCTCGCTTGTAGTTTTGGCATGGAAGATATGGTTCTCATCGATATGATCGCCAAAATCAAAGGCCCGATCACCATTTTCACTCTCGATACCGGTCGTCTGCATGAGGAAACCTACGAAATAATGGAACGCGTACGGTCGCATTATGGACTGGAAATCAAAACCTATTTCCCCGACAGCAGGCAAGTAGAAAAACTGGTACGAGGAAAAGGTTTCTTCTCCTTCAAAGAAAGTATCGAAAATAGAAAAGAATGCTGTGCGGTTAGAAAGATTGAACCTCTCAATCGAGCACTGGCCGAACTCGATGCCTGGATCACAGGACTAAGAAGAGATCAAGCGGTTACCCGCACCGAAACGCCAAAGGTTTTAGAAGATACCGACCATCCGCCTCTTATAAAAATAAATCCTCTGGCAGACTGGTCGCAAGAGCAAGTGGAGTCTTATATTGAAAAGCATAAGGTCCCCGTCAATGCTTTACATAAAAAGAACTATCCCAGTATAGGCTGTGCTCCCTGCACCCGCTCTATCGAGCCAGGAGAAGATATCCGTGCTGGAAGATGGTGGTGGGAAAATCCTGAACATAAAGAGTGTGGCCTTCACCGTCGGCCTAAGGCCTAGGGCAACTAACAGGGTAGGCCCCCCAGCCTAAAGGTCTATTTTTTGCTCATCGATACAATTCTCTCAAAGCTTCTGGACAAATTTTATCCCCTATTTAAGTCCAGCGTTACGCTGATTAACGTAGTCTGGAATATTTGAAAATACTGAAACAATTATTAAGGAAAGATCTGCCGAACTGCTTTTCGAATGGTTTGTGTTAAAGTTACTTTTTCCGCAGTTTTTAATTCTACATAATTGGCGTTCTGCCTCTTTGAAAATATGGGGCAAGACTTCGATAGACATCACCGCTATTTGCAGAATCTCTCTTAACTTTCTCCCCCATTTACCTTTTAAAGAATATCAAGCTGCCCAATCCTGTAAAAAATCATTGGAGAAAACAGTTTTTGTTCATCTTTTCGTGATCTTTTGAAAATAAACACTACATGAATGCCGCTTGAACCTCGACTCAGGTTATGGAATGATTATCAACACTACTAAAATTAAAAAATCCTTATGACTTCTTCTATTATTAATAAAACTTGTGCGTTTGTAGAAAATAAACTTGCCGGTGATGGTTCGGGGCACGATTGGTGGCATATTTATCGCGTCTGGACGATTGCAAAAACTATCGCGGCTGAAGAACAAGCAGATATACAGACCGTTGAGTTAGGCGCCCTGCTTCACGACATCGCCGATTGGAAATTTCATGATGGTGACGATTCAAAAGGCCCTGCTGTTGCCCGGGAATTTCTAAATAATAATAGTGCTGGCTCAAAACTGACCGAATCTGTTGTCGATATTGTATCCACGGTTTCATACAAGGGTGCTGGAGTCGCTACACCGATGAAAACTCTCGAAGGAAAAATTGTGCAAGATGCCGACCGCCTCGATGCCATTGGTGCTTTAGGAATAGCGCGCACCTTTGCCTATGGCGGATATAAAAATCGCTTGATCTATCATCCCGATGAAAAACCTGTCCTTCATCAAAGTTTCGATGATTACAAAAAGAATGAAGGCCACACTATAAATCATTTTTACGAAAAACTACTTTTGTTAAAAGACCGGATGAATACGAAAACAGGCAAACGGATGGCTAATGGACGCCATCAGTTCATGCAAAATTTCCTCGACCAATTTTATAGAGAGTGGGATGGCATTGCTTGAAACATTGCAAAAATCGGCAGACCTCATAAGAAACTGCGAGCGCATGCTGTTATTGACCAGCGCGGGTATGAGTGCCGACTCCAACATTCCAACATTCAGAGATAAAGACGGCTACTGGAAAAATTTTCCTCCCTTTAAAGAAAAAAATTTGGAGGCACAAGATTTGGCCAGTCCCTGGGCATTTCGCAATGAACTTCCCCATGCTTGGGCATTTTATGAATGGAGACGACGAAATGCTAATGAAAATCAGCCGCATGAAGGTTATCGTATTATCAATGAATGGCTGGAAAAGTGCGATGGATTTATCCACACCACCAACACCGACGGCCTACACCTGATGTCCGGTTGCAACAGAGATAGAATTCTAGAAGTTCACGGTTCCATGTGGCGCCTTCAATGCCTCGACACCTGTACACAACAGTTTTGGGACGATGTATCTGTACCACTATGTGATCTGGACAACCAAACCATGCGCGCTTCCAACTTTCCTAAATGTATTCACTGCAATAGTATTGCGCGTCCGCATATCCTGATGTTTGGTGATGGTGAATACACAGGTTACCCGGAGCAGGGAATCAATTTTAGAAACTTTTTAGAGAAATCAGTGGACTTGGCAATCCTGGTAGGAAGTTCAGGAGCTGTGCCGACAAATGATTATATAGCCCTTCATCTGATGGAAAAAGGAACTGAGGTTATCAATATCAACCTTGATGCCTCCAGCAACCAAATTGTTAATACTGACCTATTTATTGAAATGAAAGGCAAAGATGCTTTTGTTGAGCTTAAACGAATAGCCTTTGGGTAGTAGCCAAAAAACCTGAAAAAACGAAGCAATATTTATGTTCTCACAGAATCAAAAAGTATAGTATCCTCAACTCAGCTTTAAACCCATAAAAACGAGATCGACCTTTAAATCTGCAAACCTATTTTCTGTACTAATCAAGGAGTTTAAAAATGAGAATCGTGCTTTTGACATTGGTGATTTTATTTTCCCAGGCGGTTCCTTCATTTGCTAAATGTAAACTAAAAGATATTTGCACCATGATGCAAAAATTGGATCATTTTTCCATATTGAATGCCTGTCCAAACTCTGCCCCCTTGTTAAAAGAATGTAAACACGTAAGTGAAGAAGGTTTGCCAAAACTACCCACTCCTGAATTTGTAGATAACGGGGATGAAACTATTACGGATAAAGTCAATAACCTCCGATGGCACAAAAAAGGGACGGATCAAAGATTGACATTGAAGGACGCAAAAGGTTTTGCAAATAACGAAAATTTTGCCGGAAGTTCTGAGTGGCGTCTACCTACTTTGCCTGAACTACAAACACTTCTTTCTCCTGAAAAAGTTGTGAATGCCAGCGGAAAAAAATCTTGGATTAATCCTATCTTTGACCATAGCAAGGCGCACTACTTCTGGACTACCACGACCTGCGATCAAGTTTCCGTCATTGAAGAAATATATCAAGGCAAACATCAGAAAAAAACCTGCCAAAAGGGAGATTCTGCCGCATGGCTAGTGCTTTTTAAAGTCGGCTCCACGCTATGGTTTCTCACAAAAGATGCCAAACATCGCATATGGTTGGTTCAAAACATTCAATAAACTTTCCATTCCATGACGAAAAAGCTATTTTTCTTTTTCAATCCTGCTTAAAACTTCCTAGAATAAAAGAATGCATATTCACCCTATTCTCATCACTATTACTACGTTGGAAATAGATTCTCAAAAAACCAAATTGTAAAAATAATTGATTCCTTGCCAAAACCTGAATTTTAAAAATCGTTTTATAGACTTGGGACCTGAATTCTATCAGGAAAAACAACCCGACCCTGTGACCGACCCTTATTTGGTGGATTACTCCCCATCTGTCGGAAAATTAATCGACCTACCTGAAGAAGGTGGAGATAATTTCCTGGCAAACTTCAGCGGCAATCAGCCAATGGAGGGTGCCCGGCCTTTGGCTATGGCCTACTCGGGTCACCAATTCGGATCTTACAATCCCAAACTGGGAGATGGCCGAGGCCTCTTGCTAGGGGAAGTTTTAAATAAAGATAATATGAGCTGGGACGTTCATCTTAAAGGTGCCGGACCAACCCGATTCGCTAGGGGGTTCGATGGGCGAGCCACTCTTCAATCTTCTATCCGCGAACATCTGGGGAGCGAAGCTTTGAACGGATTGGGAATTCCCACCACGCGTTCTCTGGCAGTGATCGGTATTAGAGAACTCATCTATAGACAGAAACCTGAATTGGCAGCCATTTTAGTGCGGGTCGCCGATTGCCATATCCGCTTTGGTAGCTTCGAGTTTTTTCATTATACAAAGCAACCCAAAAGTGTCGAACGTCTGGCAGATTTCTCCATCGAACATTATCATAATGATATCTATAATGAACCTGATCGATACCGAATTTTTTTTAGAAGAGTTTTAACTCTAACCGCAAAATTAATTTCTAAATGGCAGTCTGTCGGATTTGTTCACGGAGTTATGAACACCGATAACATGACAATAACAGGCACAACATTTGATTACGGTCCTTATGGTTTTATGGATGGTTTTAATTCTCGATACACCCCCAACTCATCGGACACTCATGGACGATACGCATACCAACAACAAGCCGAAATCGGCTTCTGGAACCTAAACAAACTGGCAGAAACATTGATACCCCTTGTGGGTGCAGACGAACTGCAGGAAGAAACCAAACAATACCAATCTTTGCTCAATGGATTTTACCGAGAAGAAATGGGGCGCAAACTTGGTTTATCTATCCTAGATTCGGAGTTCAGTGAGCTGACGCAGGAAATGCTCCAACTATTACAAAGTCAGCAACTGGACTACTCAAATTTTTTCCGCCACCTTGCAAATAATCCGAGTGCAATGGATTGTAGTATTGAATTACGCTCATGGCTAGACCACTATCTAAAGCTTTGCGATCGAGAAAGCATCAGCCATGATGAACGTAAAAAGAAAATGAATGCCGTCAACCCAAAGTATATTTTAAGAAACCATCTCGTGCAACGAGCCCTGGAAATGGCATTAAAAGAATCTGACTTTTCAGAAGTAACCCGACTACGAATACTTCTGGAAAATCCATTTAAAGATCGTCCGGAGATTTTCAAAAAATACAATATTGATGCAGATTTTTATTCCCAAGATACGCCGCAAGAGTTTCTCGGTCGTCAAACCAGTTGTTCCGCATAACTCCACTTAACTAGAAAGGAAACCCAAGAATGATTTCACTTGATGGAGAAATAACAGAAGTAACGACTCCGCCCAACAAGGCAGACCAGTTCAGAGAGTTGACCATCTGGGTTCCTGAAACCGGAGAACATATCGAGTTGACCTGTTTTATTCATGAGCTTCAGAAATCCGGACTGGAAGAAGGCAGTCAAATTTCTATCAAAATCGAAAAGAAATTCGATGTTGATTCCCTCACTCGCGATCTTCTCAAACCGCAATAGGTTGGCAATTATTTATGCCTCTGATACCATAGATATCTAAACCAACAGATCTTCCTCGGCCATGACAAAAATCAAAGACTTGGGTGAATTTGGGTTGATCGATCGTCTATCCAAAAACTTCAAGCATCACTATAGTAATACTATTCTACCACTTGGTGATGACTGCGCCGCTTATTCTGCAAGTCCATCAAAAAACCAGCTCGTCTCCACAGATGCATTGGTAGAAAATATTCACTTCAAACTTTCTACCATCTCGGCAGAGCAGTTAGGTAAAAAGTCCATTGCAGTAAACATCAGTGATATCGTAGCAATGGGTGGCACCCCGACTCGGATTTTAATAACATTGGGGATATCCAAAAAAATTTCATCTTCATTTCTTGACCAGCTGTATAAAGGAATTCACAAAACTTGCGAACTTTATGATATTGAACTTTTTGGCGGAGATACCGTTTCATCACCCAATTGTTTTTTTATCAACGTCACGATTATTGGCGAGACCAAAAGCGGAAAGCTCTTCACTCGAAAAGGCGCAAAAAAAGGAGACCTGATTTTCACGACCGGGACATTGGGAGATTCCAGTTTAGGATTAAACATACAATCTGGTAAAAAATGGAAATGTTCTACAAAATCAAAAAAATATCTTCTTAAAAAGCACCTAACTCCGATTCCACGATTAAAAGAAAGCCAATTGCTGGTACGATCCACCTGTAAAATAAATTCCATGATAGATATCAGCGATGGCCTCGTGCAGGACCTGCATCATATCTGCAAACAATCTGGAACCGGGGCTTTAATTTATGAAGAAAAGCTACCCCAATCGCATGCATTTTCAAAAGTTTGTGCAGATAACAACCTAAATCCTGCATCCTTCATTTTGAACGGGGGTGAAGATTATGAATTACTATTTACTTTGCCATCTGATGGTGTTAAAAATTTATATAGGCAGTTTGAAAAGGCCGAAGCACTTGTGACACATATTGGGGAGATCACTCAGCCGTCCAAAAAAGTTTCTCTTTTAAAGAACAATGGAAAAAGAGAAATTCTCCGCCAATCATCCGGTTTCAATCATTTTTAACACTACCGGTTACAATAAATTGCCCCTATCGAGTCTCATATAATTCGATAAACAAGTGCCAGCCAAACTTGAGGTTACTTAAAAACTTTGGACGACTCATTAATTCCGCGGTCGCTATTACTCCTGTTTTTGTTTTCTTGCTCAGCCTTTTTTTCGGCCTGCGAAGTCGCTTTTTTTTCACTCAATCCTCTCCAGCAAAAAGAGATGGAAGAAAAAAAAGGGCGTTCCGGCCGCCTGGTTCATTCCCTCCTGCAAAAACCACGTGAACTGCTGATAACTATTTATATAGGCAACGAACTGGTCAACATTGGTATTTCTGTTGTCATCACTTCTATTACGATTACCTTGTTTGGTAGCATCGGTGTAGGAATTGCCATTGGCGTTGGTACTCTACTACTCCTATTCCTTGGCGAAATAGTACCAAAAAGTATTTCTCTGAAATATGCACAATCCTATGCTCTGTTTGCAGCATTCCCTCTAAAAGGATTTGCTAATATCGTTCAGCCTGCGCAACAACTATTCACCTCCTGGACGGAAAAAATAATGCGCTCCATTGGCATTTTGACTCATTCCGAAAAAGAATCCTCCATATCCGACGAAGAATTTCGCACCATGGTACAGGTTGGCGAAGGTGAAGGGGTTATCGACTCTGATGAAAGGCATTTGATTCAAAAAGCCATCGAATTTGGGGAAACAACCGTGGGCGAAGTTATGACACCTCAAATTGATATGTTCACGGTAAATATCGATGATAGCCTTGACGAAATTCTCCCAAGAATTGTTGCGAATTTTTATTCCAGAGTCCCAGTGTATGGAAATGATGATGAAGAGATTTTGGGTATTCTTTTCACCAAAGACCTGACACGCCTCAAACATTTACCACGGGAAAAAGTAAATTTAAAAAGCATACTTCACCCTGCTGTTGTTGTTCCCAAAACGAAAATGATCAAAGAGATGCTCGAAGAATTCAGGAAGGTAAAGAGGCACATGGCAATTGTTCTAGATGAATATGGTAGTGTTAGTGGTCTCGTGACTCTGGAAGATATCATTGAAGAGCTCGTCGGCGAAATTGATAGTGAAATGCGAATGGATGAACAGCCGCTAACGGAAATTAGCGAAAATCAATACAGGATTTCAGGGGCCTACAACCTTGCAGAATTTAATGAATTTTTCAAAAGCGAGCTACCAGAGGAAGATTACGATACAGTTGGCGGCTTGGTTTTTGGTCTCTTTGGCAGAATTCCTCGATCAGGAGAATCAACAACGGTGGACCACTTTAAATTCCGTGTAGAAAAAATGAAGGGGTCAAGAATCCTTAACCTTCACCTAACACTTCTCAAGCGATCGACCACACCTTCCTTACCCGAAGAATCAGAAAAAATTAAGAGCTTAACAACATAATGGATCCTGCAACCACAATCTTTTGGGTACTGGTCGCTGTAATGTTAGAGGCATTTTTTTCTGGCTCTGAAATTGGTATGGTTTCAGTCAATCGGATTAAAATGAAGCAACTGGCAGATGAGGGAAATTCCGCTGCAAAATCCGTTTTAACTCTTCTGGACGATCCCGAAAAACTTTTCACAACAACATCGCTGGGCACCAACCTCGCCATGGTGACCAGCACGGCTATATTCACCGCGTTCATGGTTTCTCAGTTTGGTGCCTTCGGAGAATGGATGGCTATGGTGATTATTTTTCCTCTAGTATTTTTTGGCGGAGAAATCATACCTAAAGTTATTTTCCAGAATCGCGCTGACAGCCTCATGTTAATAATGATCTATCCCTTGAATCTTTTTTACAAGGTCATGAGGCCTTTCATTAACTGGCTCTCAAAAACTTCGCAAAGCCTAACCAGCCGAGTTCCAGAAGGTATAACAGAGAAGACATTTACTTTCAGCCGTGATCAGTTAAGAAAGGCATTGAGCTTGGACTCACAAACTGTGGATCTTGGCACCACCGAAAAAAAAATCATCCATAACATATTTAACTTTGGAGAACTCACGGCAGAACAGTGCATGGTGCCTCTTGTTCAAATGACGGCGATCAAGGACACAGCTACCCTTCAAGAAGCACATGAGATGGCTAATGACTCCGGGTTTTCCCGTCTCCCCGTTTTTCATGAGCGGATGCATAATTTGATAGGAATTTTAAATGCTTTCGATCTGCTGGATCAGGAAATGGATAATTCTCCTATCACAGCATTGGTTAGGCCAACTCACTACATTCCACCGAATAAAAAGATTGACGATTTGCTGAAGGAATTACAGCAAGGTGGTTTACATATGGCCTTTGTAGTAGATGAATATGGTGGTTGTATCGGTCTCGTTACCATCGAAGATCTTCTTGAAAGAATAGTCGGCGAAATAGAAGACGAATATGACAAACCAGAAGAACTATACAAACCGTATGCTGAAGGCGGGTTTCTAATAGAAGGAAACACGGAAGTAAGTGTCCTTAACGAAACGTTAGGTTGGGATCTGCCTGGAGGAGACTTCGAAACTATTGCCGGACTAGTGATTGACCGACTGGAAAAAATTCCTCATCCCGGCGATCAAGTTATTGCGGGCTCTTATCGTCTGACTGTCAAAGATTCAAGCAAAAGAAAAATTCAATCGCTCATCGTCAGAAAACTCGAAGATCCTGAGATTGAAGAGGATGCCACCCCTTAGCGAGGGAGGACACTCTAGTGGGAAAGAACTAGTAAGAACTAAAGCTTCATCTATGGTTTAACAGAAATTACTCATAGAATCTAGCCTCACGTTGGTGGGTAAGGCCCGGCTACATAGCTCGAATTTTTTCTAACTCCTGATATGCCGCCTGGATTTCCAGAAATTTCAAATGTGCGTCTTCTACAGCTTTTTCGCCCTCGTGTGCTACCCGATCGGGGTGACACACACTGACGAGACTCCGATAAGCTTTCTTCACTTCTTCATTTGAAGCATCTGAAGGAATATTTAAAACATGATACGGGGTTTTGATTATTTTCAGAGAGTATTTTACTCTGATTTTATTATGCTGGTCATAAGACAAACCCAATAAAAGAACGATATGCTTAAGTAAACTTTCCGCTCCCTCGCCCAAGCCGTTGTTCACCAAAGAAATCTGATAACAAAGAGCGACTAGCAAGAGGTTATAATTATTCTGACAGGACTTACTATACTCTTTAACAAAGGGATCTATATCTGGTTTTTTATTTTGCACTTCACGGATTAGAGGATCAATTTCCTTAAAATCTGCAACCACAAAACCCAGGTTTTTAATAAAAAATTTGTGGATAATTCCAATCTGCTTTTGAGTTAAAGGACCATTCACTATTCCTACCCGAGTCAGAATTATCACCAGAGAAGTTATAAAGTCTGCCTTGTTATGAATACCTGGCAAACTTTTTTGCAGTTTTTTTTGAAATTTTTGCCCAAGAAAATACTCAGCAGCACCGCCCACAACAGCACCAAAAGGACCGCCACGCAAAAACCCTAAACCCGCACCCATCCACCAGGACATAATATGAAATTTTATTAGTAATACTGATTTATAAAATTATATGATCAACAATGATATTTTCTGCGCTCGAATTTATTATACTAAATATCTTTATTTTTAATTATCAATGGAGAAAATAAATGGTCAAGCATATTGTAATGTTCAAATTAGCCGAAAAAACTACTGAAAACATGGAACGTGCTGTCAGTAGCTTAAGAAGTCTGGAGGGAAAAATTGAAACTTTACAATCCATCGAAATAGGAACTGATTTTCTAGAATCAGAGAGAAGCTATGACATTGCTCTTACTGCGCATTTTAAAGACCGAGATGGATTAAATATATATGCCAGTCATGAAAACCATTTACCCGTAGTTAAAATAATGCGGTCTTTATGCTCGGCCTCGGTAGTCGTCGATTATGAGACAAATTGACGCAGTTATCATTCGAATTTCACTCAAAAATGCTATCCATATAGGAAAATCGAGTCGATTTTGGCAAATAAATGCTTGTACTTTATTTTTCCAAGTGATAGAGTTCTAAAAATTTTCCCCAAATGGGTGAAATTTCCCGGGTTCTTTTCCACTGGATTCGCCTTTGAATACCACAAACAGGAGGTTCGATAATGGCGACGAAGAAAAAAACAACAAAAAAGAAAACTTCCGTTAAAAAGAAGACCGCAAAAAAAGCGGTAAAAAAGAAATTACCCGCAAAAAAGAAAATAACCAAAAAAGTGGTAAAAAAGAAATTACCCGCGAAAAAGAAAATAACCAAAAAAGCGGTAAAAAAGAAAACTCCAACTAAAAATGTCAAAAAGGCTAATAAACCAGCGGCTAAAAAGCCAAAGGCAGAAAAGACCCTCACCAAAAAGAAAACAACGAAAAAAACTTCGGCTGCAAAAAAAACCAAAGTAGCACAAAAGAAAGCAGCACCTAGAAAAAAACCGACTTCGATTGATAAAACTAAAACCGATACAGCTAAAAAAAGACCAAAAAAGAAACTGCGGGCACTTCCCAAGCTAGGACCTGAGACCCTGAAAATAAGGGAACGGTTGTTAGCAAAACGAAGTGACTTGTTAAAGTTAATTCAGTCTTCGAAATCCTTGGAAAGAGATGTTGGGGATCTGACTTTTAGCAATGAAATTGATCTTGCTTCAAGTCTGGAGGGAAGAGAAATGCTCTTTCAACTGACCAGCCGTGACCGTAATGAACTACGATTGATTGAAGAGGCTCTGTTTAGAATAAACGAAGGTACTTTTGGGGCATGCGAATCCTGCGAGGAGCAAATAAGTCTGAAGAGGTTGCAGATAATGCCTCTCACCCCCTTGTGCATCTCATGTCAGGAAGCTACTGAAAACGTATAGCTTTATTTTCCGTGGCATTTTTTGTATTTCTTGCCACTTCCACAGGGGCAAGGGTCGTTCCTTCCGACCTTTTCATCTACCCGGCGAACTGTCACGGGCTTGTCGGAATCTTTTATATCTCCTCTATGCTCAACCATCTGTTTTGGCTGTGCAATAATATCTTCATCGTCGAACTCACTTTCCCTTCGCACTTGAACCTTGAAAAGGTATTCCGTGGTTTCTTCTTTTATCTTTGCCATCAAATTACTAAAAAGAGCAAAGCCTTCTTTTTTATACTCGGTCAGTGGATTTTTCTGAGCGTATCCCCGCAGGCCGATACCTTCTTTCAAATGATCCATGCCTAGTAAGTGGTCCTTCCAAAGAGTATCCAAAACCTGAAGCATAATTATTTTTTCCTGATGCCTCATCGCGGCTGGCTCTATCTCTAATTCTTTGACAATCACATCTTCCTTTAATTGATAGACTTCACACACGGCATCAATAACCGATTCATATAGTTTTTCACGGTTACAATCTTCTAATTCCAGTTTATGTTTGCCTTCAATCTCCAATTCATGGTCATTGATTTTTTTTATATGAGCACCAAATTGCCGTCCCAGAAAATCGTTCAAATACTCGATATCCCATTCTTCGGGATAAATTTTTTCATGAGCCACTTCGGAAATAATGTCATCAATCAGCTCATCTGCCATATCAAGAAGGATTTCTTTGGGGCTTTCCGCAGCGATAATACTTCTTCTAAGAGCGTAAAGAACTTCCCTTTGACGGTTCATCACATCGTCATACTCTAGAACATGCTTTCGAATATCAAAATTATGGGCTTCTACTTTTTTCTGGGCATTGGCAACCGCTTTGGAAACCATGCTGTGCTCAATGGGTTGACCTCCTTCCATACCTAATCGTGCCATGAGAGGAGAAATTTTATCCGAACCAAAAATGCGTAGAAGATCATCTTCGAGGCAAAGGAAAAACCGGGAAGAACCATTATCTCCCTGCCTCCCCGATCGCCCTCGTAACTGATTGTCAATGCGCCTACTTTCATGGCGTTCGGTTCCAAGGATATGAAGGCCACCTAATTCAGGAACACCTTCACCAAGAACAATATCTGTTCCTCGGCCTGCCATATTGGTAGCAATGGTAACTGCGTTAGGTTGTCCGGCCAGAGAAATAATCTCTGCCTCCGATTCATGGTGCTTTGCGTTGAGCACACTATGTTTGATCCCATATTTTTTTAATGTTTTACTCAAAAGTTCTGACTTCTCAATTGAAATCGTACCCACCAGAACGGGTCTGCCTATTTCGCTTAACTCTCGTACTTCCTCAATTACTGCATCAAATTTTTCCTTCTCCGTTCTATAAATCACATCTGGAAAGTCTTCGCGAATCATCGGACGGTTGGTCGGCACCACAACCACTTCGAGTTTATAAATAGACATAAACTCTTCTGCTTCCGTATCAGCGGTACCGGTCATTCCACCCAATTTTTCATACATACGAAAATAGTTTTGAAATGTGATACTCGCAAGGGTCTGATTCTCATTTTCTATATTGACGCCTTCCTTTGCTTCCAAAGCCTGATGCAAACCATCACTATATCTTCTACCGTTCATCATGCGCCCGGTAAACTCATCGATGATGATTACCTCTCCATCACGAACAACATAATCCACTTCGTTTTTAAAAATTCCATGTGCTTTCACAGCTTGATTCAGACAATGAAGGGTTTCAATATTCGAAGGATCATAGAGGTTATCGATATTCAGGTCTTTCTCCATTTTGGCGATCCCCTCTTCAGTAAGGGATGCGGTCCGGGCTTTTTCATCTATCGTGTAATGCTCTTCTTTTTTCAAGCTGGGAACCAACTTATTAACCGTATAATATTTGTCAGTAGATTCCTCTGCAGGGCCGGAGATGATCAACGGGGTCCGCGCTTCATCAATCAAGATATTGTCAACTTCATCAATGATTCCAAAATTCAATTCGCGTTGAACCATTTGCTCTTTGGAAAACTTCATATTGTCGCGTAGGTAATCGAAACCAAACTCATTATTGGTTCCATAAAGCACATCGCAATTGTAAGCAGCTTTTCTTTCTTCTTCAGGAATATCGTGATAGATCATTCCGACGGAAAGCCCTAGAAATTTGTATACGGTTCCCATCCATTCACTATCCCGGGTCGCCAAATAATCATTTACGGTAACGACATGAACACCCTTCCCTTCCAGTGCATTTAGGTACACGGGTAAAGTGGCCATTAAGGTTTTTCCTTCACCGGTTTTCATCTCGGCGATTTTCCCCTCGTGCAAAACAATCCCGCCAATCATCTGGGCATCAAAATGTCGCATCTCAAGAACCCGCCAACTTGCTTCACGAACTACAGCAAAAGCTTCAGGAAGAATTTCATCCAACGTCTCGCCTTTAGAAATTCTATCTTTAAACTCAGTTGCCTTTTCTTTTAACTCGGAGTCGGTGAGAGGTTTAATTTTATCTTCCCAGCCATTGATTGATTCCACTATGACCTGGATGCGTTTTATTTCCCGATCATTTCGGGTGCCAATCATTTTTTTTATGAGTCCAAATACCATCGCAATTTAAACCGGAAAATTTTATAAAATGGAAAGAATAAAAATCCTGCCAGATTAGAAACAGCAAGTACCGTTCGGGTTATGAAGAAAAAATGTTCGAGTGGGGAGGATATCTACCAGGAACAAACATCACTATATTAGTAGGCTATCAATCTTCCAGGATATAGTTTTTGGGGGTTACAGGAACGCCATTCAACAAAACTTCATAATGCAAATGCGGCCCAGTGCTTCTTCCCGTACTCCCAACCAGCGAGATCACCTGCCCTCGTTTGACACGATCACCCACTTTAACCAGATTTTTTGAGTTATGTCCATAACGAGTCACTACACCATATCCATGATTAATTTCAACCATGTTGCCGTAGCCATATTCTCTGCCTTCCACAACAACTTCGCCATCGGCGGTGGCTCTAACTTGCGACCCAGAACGTGCAGCAATGTCCCAGCCCTCATGTTTTTCACGCAAACCCGTAAAGGGTGATTTACGAAAACCAAACCCGGATGTCACCCAGCCACGAGTCGGCCAGATCGAAGGCGTTGAGGAAAGGAGTGATTTCTGATTTTTAAAAAAATTATCCAGTTCTTGAAAACTGATGCTTTGAATTTTTGCCTGCTTGTCTAAATGATCCAAACCGTTAGACAAACGCTCGACCA
>Ga0209631_10001585_pt1 | contig 28952 bp, 25 predicted proteins | sample COG_08_FD_184752 | JGI IMG/M metagenome (GOLD analysis project Ga0209631, IMG submission 184752) | Pelagic Microbial community sample from North Sea - COGITO 998_met_08 (SPAdes) (version 2) | ecosystem: Environmental > Aquatic > Marine > Neritic zone/Coastal water | place: Helgoland, sampling... | reverse complement strand
GGTATTAACCTAGATTCTGGAGCGGGAAAAATGGGTCAGAGATATGGAAATCCTAGAGATAGTATAACATCGGGAGCAGATATCATTATTGTTGGTTCAGGGATTCATGGTCAAAGTGATCGTGTTACGGCTGCAAAGGCATATGCCGATGCTTCATGGGAAGCAATTCTTGAACGAGGAAAATAAATGTCTACACCAATTGAAGAACTTGCCCTGTATGCTACATACTGGTTTGCTGCAATTGGGATCTCGCTTCTTACAATATTCATTCTTGCAAGAGAAGTTCTAAAACGCTGGCGACTTAATTATCGACTAGACAATAATGATGAAACGTTGTTGAACGACTCTTCGGTAAAAATTGAAGTCCTAACTAGTGCTCCAAAAGGAAGCTCATTTGTAGATTCTGTACCTGCTATCCTAGTTGAAAATCCCGAATAAATTGTCATAATACTCTTGAATATCAATATATTCCAAATAGTGAGCTATACCTAATCCTGAACCAATAAGTATGGTCGATAAGATTAGTAACTTTAATTTTCGTCCACGTTTTTTCTTTGGCTTATCAGTTAGAGTTGGCGGCTCCGCAGGTAATAGAGGCAGAGGAGGTAGTTCGGGAAGAGGGGGCAATACTGGCTCTGGTTCTTCTAAGTCCGGATACAAGGCATCCAAATCAGGAAGACCCGGAGCTTCGGGAATCTCTCCCATAATTTCTTCCCATTTTTCATCTACATCACTAAATGCGACTGGTGTGACAAGTGTAAGGACTGCCCCTGAAGAATATGCTGCGTCCTGAGTTTTGGGTAATCTCGTTTTGCTGGAAACAAAGATGATTCGAGCTTTAGGATCTGTCTCTCTCATTTCAAGTGCGGCAATATGTCCGTCCATTGTTGGTAAATCTAGTGTGAGAAATACCAATTCAGGCTTTAAACGAACATATTCGTCTACCGCTTTATCTCCATCATGACAAATTTCAACGCTCCAGCCTCTCCGGGACATTATGTTCCTTAGCCTGCCCTCCAAGATAGAATTGCCAACTACAACAAGAGCTACACGTGACATCTCAAACCGCACACAAGGGGCATGATACATGAAAGACGCGGTGCGGAAGTTATTCTAAGATTGAGTCTAAGAACCATTCTGGATCAAAATCTTTCAAATCGTCATAGCCTTGTCCGATACCTGCTAAAACGATTGGTCGGCCAGTAGCGTGTGCTATAGAAAGTGCAGCACCACCCTTGGCATCAGTGTCTAATTTACATAACGCGACACCATCAAAATTTAATATTCTTTGAAATTCTTTAGCCTGGGTCACCGCATCATTTCCTGCTAATGCATCAGCAACGAACAATACTAAATGAGGTTGGGTAATTCTATGGACTTTTCTGAGTTCCTCCATTAGATTTGTTTTATTCTGCATTCTTCCTGCAGTATCAATTATCACAATGTCATCTCCCTTGGCGTTTGCACTTTCTATGGCGTCTCTAGAAACAGCTGCTGAATCGCCTCCTCTCTGACTTTTGATACATCTAACACCGATATTTTCGGCATGGGCTGCAAGTTGATCTATGGCTCCTGCACGGAATGTATCTGCTGCTGCTAAAACCACAGAGTAGCCTTGTTGAGTAAGCCTATGCGCAATTTTGGCCGTTGTAGTTGTCTTGCCAGTGCCATTGACTCCTACTATCATTATCGAGACAGGGGTTCCTTCAGTTACAAAGGAATGAATTGTTCTATCAAAATCCCAATATCCTGCCTCAAGTAAATTTTGTAACGATTTGTAAACTATCTTTTCTACGATTGTGTCTAATCCTACACGCATATTGATTCTTGAACCGATTAAATTGGCCTTCAATGTGCTTATCACTTCCATGACTGCTGAATGCCCCATATCAGACTGTAACAGTTCTTCTTCAAGTTCAAACAGGATTTCGTCTAAAACGGGCCCTCCACGAATTATTTGACCGCCCTTAGTTACTTTAGCATCTGATAAATCGATTTCAAATTCCTTTACAACTGGTATCAATTCTCTTCCTGTAGTTGTTTTCATACGATCAATAGGTTTGATTTGTGTTGGTTTAATTGATTTTATACGGCCGGTTTTCTCGGCCTGTTGAGCTATTTTTCTAGTTTTTTTATCCATTTCTTTGGAAAATGGATTTTTGAGTTCGTCGTTTGAAAAATCATCCCAATCCTCTTCTTTTGTTTCTACCAATTGCGTATTGTCAATAGAAGCGTCTTTGGTTTTTGATTTCTCTATGGATAACAATAACTCTTGTCTTTTCTGAAGAATTTCCTCTGCCTCATTTGTTCCCTCTTCAACTGTGATTTCGTTTCTATCGACAGCGTCTTTGGTTTTTTTCTTGAATCGGTCGAATAATCCCATATTATCACTCAATCATCAAGGGTTAGTTCTGTACCACGCTTTCTCTTTTTACGAGGATTTTTATTCGGTGTATTTGCTTGCAGTTGAGTGTTTTTTTCCGGTATTTCTTCATTTATTTCTGGCTGTAAAGAGGCTATCTGTTCGTTGAAAACATTCGCTAATGAAATTGTAGTTTCTTCGATTGAACTAAATTCAATTTTCATTTTATTCATTATATCGAGGATTTCTTCTGTTCTTTTTGTTAAAATTTCGATGGCCTCTTCTAGGGGTTTTTCGGCTTGTACTCTACTTCCGATATCAATTACTGCTCCGGTCTTGGGAGGAATGTCTGCGACAATCTGGACGCCTGAGCCTAAAGGGATCATTGCACCTTTAGCGCCACTATCTGGAATTGCAGATAATGTTTCAATTGTTTGGAGTTGGTCGAGTCTGATTTGTTCTAAGCGAGACATCTGTTGTTCTATAGATTCCATCCGTTGGCGATTGAGTTCGACTTGTTGCGCAATACGTTGCAATTCTGCCTTATCTACTCCACTCATCGAACTGCCGAAGTTGTCGTCTGTCAAGAATGCGTCGCAAACGCAATAGAGATTATTCTAAAATAAATTCAATTATTTGGTTGGCAGCTGCCTCAGCAGATAGTTTAGTAGTGTCTATTCTAATTTCGGGTTTTTCTGGCGGTTCATAAGGACTAGATATTCCAGTGAAGTTAGGGATTTTTCCCGAACGTGCCTTTGCGTACAGGCCTTTCACATCTCTCTCTTCACATACTGATAATGGAGTGTCGATGAATATTTCAACAAACTCATCTTCTGAGACTAATGAGCGCGCCATTTTCCTCTCTGACTCAAAAGGAGAAATAAATGAAGTGATGCAAATTAAACCACTGTTTATCATTAACTTTGCAACTTCTCCTACTCTCCTAATGTTTTCAACTCGGTCGGCTGCAGTGAAACCTAAATCTCTGTTGAGCCCGTGCCTCATATTATCGCCATCGAGAGTGATTGTGTGTTTTCCTAGTGCCTGTAATTTCTTCTCTAGAATATTTGCAATAGAAGATTTTCCTGAACCAGATAACCCTGTAAACCATATTATTTTCGGGGTTTGTGATTTTTGTTCCGCCCGCGACTCCTTGGAAACATCCATTTTTTGCCAATGAATATTTTCTGAACGACGAAGTGCGAAATCAATAAGACCCATTCCAACAGTATTGTTCGTAAGTCTATCAATTACAATGAATCCCCCCAGAGTTTGGTTATCACCATAGGAATCGTATGCTATTCTCTTATCTAGTGAAATATTACAAACTCCAATTTCGTTCAATTCCAGCGTTTTGGCAGGTAAATGATCCAAGGTGTTTACTTCTATTCTATGTTTTAATTTCCCCAACGTTAGAGTTGCGGACTGGGTATTTGATTTGAAAATATACTGTCTACCAGGGATCATAGCATCCGCACTCATCCATAATATACGAGATTGGAATTGGTCTGATTCACCACAAGGGTCTGTAGGTGTTGCAATGACATCGCCTCTCGAAACATCGATTTTATCATTCAATGTTATCGTGACAGATTGTCCAGCGGATGCTTGTTGTAATTCTCCTTCCCATGTAACAATACTTTCTATTGTCGATTCTTTGCCTCCTGGGTGTACGCGAACTTTGTCGCCTATTTTCGTTTCGCCGCTAGCGATTAATCCGGAAAATCCCCTAAAATTTGGATTCGGGCGGTTAACCCATTGTACAGGCATCCGGAAAGAAGCCTGTTTTCTTTGATTTTGAACTTCAATATTTTCGAGATATTGCATGATAGTTTCGCCATTGTACCAAGGTGTGTTCTCGCTTTTATCTACGACATTGTCACCTAATAATGCAGAAATCGGAACTGCTGTAATTGATTCTATGTCGAGTGCGTTTTCTGCAAAATCGGAATAATCAGATACTATTTGCCTGTAAATCTCTTCTGAATAATCAACTAAATCTAATTTGTTAACCGCTAATAATACTTTTTTGACGCCCACCATTGATACAATGAACGAATGCCTTCTTGTTTGTGTAAGGACTCCTTGCTTAGCATCGATTAGAATGATGGCGACGTCGGCAGTAGAAGCTCCAGTTGCCATGTTTCGAGTATATTCTTCATGACCTGGTGTATCTGCTACGATATATTTTCTTTTTTCGGTAGAAAAGAATCTGTAGGCGACGTCAATCGTAATCCCTTGCTCTCTCTCAGCGGCTAGACCATCTACTAATAATGCGAAATCAATTCCATCGCCTTGTGTTCCTAATTTTTTTGAGTCGTTTTTTAATGCGGATAATTGATCATCGAAAAGCATCTGAGATTCATATAACATACGGCCAATTAATGTCGATTTGCCATCATCTACAGAACCGCAAGTGATGAATCGAAGGAGACTTTTTTCTTCATGTGATTTGAGATATGAATCAATATCTGTAGAAATTAATTCGCTGACATGAACCATTAAAAATAACCCTCCTGCTTTTTCTTCTCCATCGAAGCATTGGTGTCGTGGTCTATTGTCCTTCCCTGTCTCTCTGAGGTTGTGGTGAGAAGCATTTCTTGAATTATTTCAGGTAGTGTGTCGGCCTCGGATTCTACCGCCCCGGTTAGAGGGTAACACCCCAAGGTCCGAAATCTAACACTCTTCATCATAGGCCGTTCATCTTCTTTGAGAGGGAGGCGTTCGTCGTCCACTAATATCAAACTCCCTTCTCTTTCTACTACAGGTCTTTCCTTGGAAAAGTAAAGAGGTACTATTGGAATTTTTTCTAAATGAATATATTGCCAAATATCTAATTCTGTCCAATTTGACAAGGGAAATACTCTTATTGATTCTCCTTTATTTTTGCGTGAATTATACAGATTCCAAAGTTCTGGCCTCTGATTTTTAGGATCCCATCGGTGTTTAGATGTCCTGAATGAAAAAATTCTTTCCTTGGCTCTAGATTTTTCCTCGTCTCTTCTAGCACCACCAAAAGCAACATCAAACTGATGTATGTCTAGTGCCTGTTTTAATCCGTCTGTTTTCATTACGTCGGTGTGTTTAGAAGAACCATGGATGAATGGGTTCATTCCCATTTTTTTCCCTTCGGGATTGATATGAACGATTAGATCTACGCCCAAATCTTCGGCTGTTTTGTCTCTGAAATCTATCATTTCTGAAAATTTCCACATTGTATCAATATGCATTATTGGGAATGGAATTTTACCAGGGTGAAACGCTTTTCTGGCCAAATGAAGCATTACTGAAGAGTCTTTGCCGACTGAATATAACATGACGGGATTTTCCGCTTCAGCGACTACCTCTCTCATAATATGGATGGCTTCTGCCTCCAAAGCGTCGAGGTGGGACATGTGTTTGCGTAAGACAGGGGCTATTTCACTTCGACGGGTTTTGGTCTGTTTAGGTAATGTAAATAAAACATAAAAAATAATTTAATCTACTGTAATTTAACCCAATCTTCAGTCCAACGATTATCCGCTGCGACTAGAAAATACGGATTTAGGACATTCTCTACTAAATCATAATCCAAATTTTTCCCAGATGGCCCTACTACAATGCCTCCTGCCCCGGAAACTACTGCGTGAGCTGCGGCGATATCCCAACATGATGTTGGTCCGAATCTTGGGTACAAATCGGCGGAGCCTTCTGCCACTATGCATGCCTTCAAGGAAGACCCCATTCTCACAAGGTCATAATGCCCTAATTTCTGAGCAAATAATTCGTCTTTTTCGCCCCTATGAGTTCCACTAGCTACTAAGCGTACAGGAAGTGGTGGAGATGATGGATTTACCATCATCAAACCGGTACCATCTGGACCTCTGCGTTCTGAAGGCACTATTACTCCTCCAAACCATGTGGTTTTGGTAACAGGAGCGTGTACTACGCCGAAAAGTGGCGCCCATCGGTTTTTTTTTCGAGTCATTAATGCTATATTTACGGTAAACATCCCATTCCTTTTGATAAATTCTTTTGTTCCATCTAATGGATCTACCAGCCAGCAAGTGGCGGATGAAAGTGGGTCTCCCTCATTTCCTTCCTCGGATACAATGGGGGTATCGTCAATTTTCTTTAATTCTTCTACAATAATATTATGCGCAGCCAAATCTGCTTCAGTCAAAGGAGAGTTGTCTCCTTTATGCTGAATCTTGATATTACCAGATTTATTATAAATTTCAAGTATAGCTTCACCTGCTAACTCGGCTATTTGGACTATTTTTTCAAAATTCAAAGTTGCATCCCCCGATTAGAAATCTTGCATATCTTTGGCGGCAGTTTCTAATTTTTCTCTTGATTCCGGTGAAAGATGGTACAGATATGGGTCATCATCCCCCACTATTTCTTTCCAAGATGACATTGTTCTTGCCCATATTTCTTGTTCAGAGTTCCATTCTAACCACCTATCAACGAAATCACAGTGGCGATTTATTTCTTCATCATCTTCTGATAATTTTCGTAAAATAGTATTTGTTTGGGCTAATAACATTCCGAAAGGAGCGTTTACTTTGTATGTTGTGAATGGGTTTCTTTCCTGTACGACTGTTAGATGCTCTCTCCATAGCCCGAGAAATACATCATATACCCATCCAATTATTAATACTATCAATAATACGGAAAATGCGATACCGCCAAGACCCCAGTATGTCATAGGTATAGCTAGCATTTCATTATCAGATTCGAATCTCCAGCTGACATATGGCCACATCAACAGAGTCAGTGTTGTAATCCAAAAACCCATAGAAATCAGAGTTTGACTTTGCTGAATACGCCAATATTGACGCATGAATGTTTTCTTCAACACGACCCTTCCTAGAGACTATCTGATTTCACCGTTACGTGTTAAAGTCGATTATTTGTCACGAAAATGAGATACTACGACAGAGGCGGAAGATTCTGAAGGATCGATAATACTAATTGAGTTAATTGTTATATATCTTCTTTTAGCACCATGACGGCTACCAAAATGTGAGTATACCTTTTCTCTAACTTGGTCTTCATTTTCTGCGACTAAGTCTATACAGAAATCTTGGTTTGTCTTTCCTTGGCGAACTACCCCGTCTATCCGGTATGCTTGCATATTGCGCCCGAACTTCGACTTTGATATAAACGCCACGAAAACGGCGATGCTGAAAATATTCAAATTTCGACAGATAATCCGCTAGTATTACTCAAGGTTCAAGAACATGTTAGTTGCGATGTTTATTGATTATTGATGAGTACCCCTTCAACTGTCGATTCTTCCACAGAAAAAGATGAAGATACATTGGAAGAGCGGTTGGCTAAAATCTCTCATGAAAAACTAGTTCATGAAGTAATTTCTGTTTGGGATGAGGTTATGAAAATGGAGCAGGAGTTAGTGATTTCGAGACAACGGACCAGAGCGCTGGAACTAGAATTAGCATCTCTAGATTTAGAACATGAAGACACGGCTTCTATATCCGATCTTGAAGAGCAATTGCGTGTAATGAAAATTAGATATAATCAGTTAGAGAATAAATTGGAAAATGAAAAAATTCGGAGGATAGATGGAGGAGGCCTTTCAGAGAGCCGCGCTAAAGAATTACAAGATGAAAACGCTAGATTGCTCAAAGTAGAAGAAGAACAAATGATCTTAATTCTAGATATGGAAGCTCAAATAGACCGATTGCTTGCTACAATAAAGAATAGTTAGTCATTCATTTTAGATATGAATTCTGTCAATGTATTCTGTAGGGCGTTTGCATCATCAAAAGATTCTGTCAAATTACCAGTTATTACCCAATCCGCTCCGGCATCGGATGCTATTTTTGCTGTTTCTCCATCTCTAATTCCTCCTCCGACAACGATGGTCAGATTACACGAATCTCTCGCTGCTTTGATTAGTTCTGAAGATACCGGAGTTTGGGCGCCACTTCCTGCTTCTAAATATATAATTTTAAATCCATAATATTCCGCTGTTGTCGCGTATGCAGAAATTCTTTCTGTCTGATTGGAGAGAATTAAATCCGCCTGTCCGACTTCTCCAGCTTTACCTCCTGGTTCACAAATGATGTATCCCATCGGCAAAGGCGAAATTCCTGCTTTTTTGATAAATAGTGACCCTGCGACTTGTTCTTCTATCAAATATCTCGGAGATTTACTGTTCATTAGCATCATGAAAGTAATTGCATCGGCTGCTGGTGAAAGTGCAGCGGCACCTTGGGGAAATAATACAACCGGCACCTTCCAGGTTTTTTCTTCTAAACTGGAGTCTTGAGATGAGGCCCAAGTTACTAATTCTAATGCTTCTTGAATTGCGACTACGGTGTCATTCACATTATCCATGTCGGTATCGCTCGAGCCTCCCACAAGTACCATTTTACTACCTGCAGCAACTGCTGCAACCGCTCTTTTGGCCGCAGTATCTGGAGTTTGGTCGGCTGGATCTATCAGAATTGCATGTCTTGTACTTTTTGTCTTGTCACAAACATATTCCAATGTCTGGCTCTCTACGCCGCCCATATTAGTCCCTAGATACATTAAGCATCTAATATTTTACAAAGAACTATTCAGATTTGGTCGATTCTGCTGCGTCAATGCCCTTATTGATCCTGTCAATTAAAGCGCATTGTGGGTCAATTCCTCTCCATTCCATTTTTTGTATGAAATTACCCTCGATATTCTCTTTTTTACTCCAAACTTCTATTGTCTGATCTGGTCTAATTCCAAAAATTTCAATATTTGTTTTTGAGGTTGTTACTCCTCCGTACCAAACTTCATTGGAGTCATTGTCTCTAAAGTCGATAATATCATCAAACTTCATTTGTCCGGCCGCCAAATAACCGGCGCCGTAGAAATCAATTATTCCACTATCTATATTTTTAACTACGGATTTTAAATGTAAATTTGCTCCTCTCTCTGCAAGAGATATTGAAAGAGCCTTGACAAACCAAGAATATCGAATAGCGGTGGATTTTTCATTCGGTTGTTGACTAAATAGACTCCCTACCCAATCAATTGGAGTTAGTGGCCATTCAGCGAATAACCCTGGTTCTTCACCATACATTCCGGACTCGGCTTTTTCATCAAAAATATGAATCTCTAAGTTAGAATTTTTATCCAATAATCTATGCCCGCATGTAAAAACTTCTATTCCGGAACCTATTATGGCGATTTTCATGCTATCTTCTCTTTGTAGTATTATATCGTTAAATTCTCTAATGCTTTGATTGCTGTATTGACATGTACGGCGGTACCTAGAGACAGCGCTTCTTCATCTACTTTGAACATTGGATGGTGTACATCATAGACAGCGTCTATTTCTGGGTTTCCTACACCAAGGAAAGAGAAGCACCCAGGAATCTCTTCTGTATAATACGCGAAGTCTTCGCCCCCCATTATTGAATTCATTTCAGAAACTTTTTCTTGGCCTAGTATGTCCTTTGCTGCAGCTTTTCCTAACTCCCAGCAACCAGCATCATTCACTGTTGGAGGATAGTCGTTTCCTGGAAATGAAACTTCTGCTTCACAGCGATTTGCTATGGCTATTGACTCTGCAACCTCTTTGACTCTGTTTTGTAATTTCGATATTCCTTCACTAGTTAGTGACCTTATGGTGCCTTGCAACTCCATAGTTGAAGGTATGACATTTGTCGCACTGCCTGCATTTGCCATTGTTATGCTTATGACACCAGATTCTAAAGGACTCAATTCACGAGAAATCAATGTCTGCAGTTCCACTACTATCTTCGATCCCGTAACTACAGGATCTATTGTGTGATGGGGCGCGGCCGCATGTCCTCCGTTACCCTTGACTAGAATTTTTATTGATGATGTTGCTGCCAATAATGTTCCTTCCTTCGATGCGAGTGTCCCCATTGGCATTGTTCCGGCTACGTGCAATGCAAAAATTTGCCTTACTTTGGGCTTTTCTAAAACTCCTTGCTCTCTCATCATTTTTCCTCCCGCTCCTCCTTCTTCTGCAGGTTGAAAGATCAATTTGACTGTTCCTTCTATTTTGTCTTCATTTTCTTTTAAAATTCTAGCTGCTCCGAGAAGCATGGCGGTATGGCAGTCGTGACCACATGCATGCATTTTACCATCTATCTGGCTTTTGAAATCAACATCGGTTTCTTCGTGAATTGGTAGTGCATCCATATCAGCTCTCAAAGCGATGCAAGGCTCCTCACCACTTCCAATAATTCCTACAACGCCTGTAATAGCGATATCTTTTTGAAATGGGATTTGTAGATCCTTCAAAGTTTCTTGAACTAATTTACTAGTTTTAAATTCTTCATACATTAGCTCTGGATGGCGGTGGATTGTTCTTCTTTTTTCTACTATCCATTGGTGGATTTCTTTAGACTGGGAAATTATCTCACTGATTTCCATATACTCTGTGAAAGCACCATATTATTAGAATGATGTTAAACAAGGGGATTTGGTGATTACAAATATCATAGAAGATGGTTAGGTACTAATTTTTACAATAGAGAGAGCGTGGACTGGACAAAATGGGATGCAATAGTTACAATGTGTACAGGATGGTTCGTCCACTACAGCTAATATATCTTGGAGAAATAAGGCGTTTACAGGGCATAGTGAAACACAAGCAGCACAACCAAAGCAACGATCATTATCTACAACGAATGTTGAATGGGGTACTCTTGCCATGCTTACATGAAGAGGTCTTAGTTCTCAATTTATCCCCCCGACCCCTTTATTTCCACTGGAGACAAAACAAGATAGATTTCGTTAAAATATTTTCTATAAATCAAATGATTTCGATATACAATCATACTATAAAATCGGAAAGACATAAACATTCTGAAAACATCTCAAACAAATTACTAACAATATGATATTTCTACTGGAAATATAGGGGATGGAGTTCCAAAGACCTCATGATGTTAACCATTGTCGGTAATGTATGGTACTATACACTCCCGGCCAATCTTCAGGATATCCTAGAACTGAAGTAAAGGAAGGGATCCGGTTTCATTTTTTAGGTGGAGGAAATGAAGTTGGTAATGTTGGTTGTGTAATTGAAGACAATACAGGGACACGGGTGTTAATTGATTATGGCTTAGCTCCAACACGCCCCCCAAAATATCCAGATCAATGTCCACCCATAACGGACGCAATAATAACTCATAGCCACATTGATCATATTGGAATGGTTCCGTGGTTAACACAGTTCAACAATGTCAAATTCCACGGTACAAGCTTAACATCTGCAGTTTCAGAAATAATGTGGAGAGATACCTACAAAGTTTCCAAAATAGAGGGTTATCCACTTACATGGGATAAAAGAGATTTAGAATATGCACTTGAGTCGTGGGTTACTCATGATTATCAAGAATGGTTTATCATTGGAGAATGGAAATGTAGACTACACAGAGCCGGCCACATGCCTGGTGCTGCAATGGTAGAAATAGAAACACCTACTCACCGTATTTTATGGTCCGGAGATCTTGATACAAGAGATAGCCCTAATACAATCGGGGCCAAACCAATTGAATGTGATATTCTTTGTTTAGAGGCAACATATGGTGGCAAAAACCATCCAGATAGATCCGATGAAGAGGCTAGATTTGTATCCACAGTAAAGGAAATAGTGCAAAGAGGAGGAGTGGCTTTAATCCCAGCTTTCGCTTCGGGGCGTGGACAAGACATTCTTCGTATATTGTATAGAGAAGCCCCACATCTCAACGTTCATTACGATGGAATGGGGACAAGATTAACAAGAAAGTGGTTTGAAAATCCAGAACATATCAAAGACGTAGAGGATTTTGAAAAAGTATGGAAATGGACTAGAAAAGTCTCAAGTAAATCCGATCGTAAAAAGGCATTACAAGCAGACGTTATTGTCACAACCAGTGGGATGTTAGATGGTGGTCCCGCGCTCTGGTATCTAAATCGTCTAAGGGCAGATATATCAAATGGAATTTTATTGACCGGCTACCAAGCCGAGAATTCGGGAGGCAGGAAATTACTTGAAGAAGGAAAAATAAGTATTTTTGGAAACCTCACCAAGATAGATTTAGATGTTTCACAATTCCAATTATCTAATCATGCCGGACATACTGAATTATGTAACTTTGCTAAGGATTGTAGCCCAAAAAATATGATTTTATTCCATGCCCCGGAGGAAAGTAGAAGTGTTATTTTTTCCGAATTAGGGGAAAAAATAGATATTCACTTACCTGTTAATGGCACCCCAATCCACATAAATTCTTGAATCAAGTGTTCCGAACAATTCATAGACCTCATGTCTAATGGTAACCTATCTGGACAGAAGTCTGGGATGAATGAAAAACAGGAGATGAAAAAAAATATGGACGCATTAGACAAACAATTTGGAATAACAGAAGCGGGTAGTACCGTGAATGGTGAACTTAGAGCAGGATTGACAACTTTCCTGACCATGGCATACATTCTCGTAGTCAACCCTTCGATGTTGAGTAACTTCGGGCAAACGGGTATACCTTTTGACGACGCATTATTCGCAACGGCTGTAGCCGCCTTTATCGGTTGCTTAGTAATGGGGCTTTGGGCTAACTTACCGTTCGCATTGGCACCAGGAATGGGACTCAATGCTTACTTCACATTCGCAGTAGTTGGCGCAATGGGTGTAGCATGGGACGTAGCCCTAGCTGCAGTATTGGTTGAGGGTATTATCTTCATGATAATGTCGCTGCCTCAAGTAGGGTGGAGAACTGCGATGATTAATGCAATCCCAACAGACTTGAAAATTGCTACAGGAGCAGGTATTGGCATGTTCCTTGCTATCATCGGACTAAGAGAAATGGGATGGATCCAAGACGATGGCGCAACATTAGTAAATCTTGCAACAACAGAATCTTTTGGATATGATCACGGAGCATTAATCTCTATGGTTGCTTTAATTGCAATTGCAGTGATGATGGCCCGCGGTATTAAAGGCGCTATAATTTATGGAATTGCAGTTGCATCAATTTATGGTTGGGCAGTAGATGCTTACGACCCATACAACGATTTCCTTGCAGGAGGAGCGGGCTGGGCATCACCAACAGCAACATGGCCTTCTGCAGACTTCGGCTTCGTCGGATTACCTGAGGAAACACTGGGTGCAGCATTGGGGGCATTAGGAGACGTCGGTTCAGCAGAGGGAACCTCAATGGGGGCATTCTTGTTAGTAATGATTACTTTCTTATTCGTTGATATTTTTGATACAGCTGGCACACTTTATTCAGTTGGTCGTCAAGCAGGGTATGTTGACGAAAATGACGAATTAATGAATTCAGATGAAGCATTTATGTCCGACGCAGCAGCGACAATTGTTGGGGCACTAACAGGAACAAGCACAACAACAACCTACATCGAATCAGTAGCAGGTGTTGAAGACGGCGGTAAAACCGGATTGACAGCAGTTACTGTAGGTGTTTTGATGCTCACAGGACTTTTCTTTTCAAACATATTCCAAGCTATACCTACTTTCGCAGCAGCATGCGCATTAGTCGTAATTGGTGCTATGATGATGAGACAAGCAGCAGATATCGATTGGAATAATGGTGAAGTGGCTCTACCTGCCTTCTTGACAATGGTCATGATGCCATTCACTTATTCTATTGCAGACGGCATTGCATGGGGTGTAATCTCATATGTTGCTATTAAAGCAGGAATGGGTAAGTTTGATGAAATCAACAAAATCATGGGTACTCTAGCTATACTTATGATAATGTTCTACCTCGGCCCTGGAGATACATCAACGTTTGATTGGATCTTCGAGCAAATCGGATTAAACGATTGAGTAGAATAACGTAAAAGGAACTCTCGGGCCCTAGTGGCCCGGGAGCCTCCTCTCAAAGGTGCTATAATGCCAATTTTTGATAAAGAAACAATTAAACAACTTCAACAACAAATCCGAACAATTCCGGATTTTCCTATAGAAGGAATTATGTTTAGAGACATCACTCCTTTACTTAATACGGGTGAATATTTGAACAAGGTCACAGATATGTTTGTACAAATTTGCAATCATAATAACTGGGTCCCAGATTATATTGTTGGCCCAGAAGCCCGCGGATTTATTTTCGGACCAATGCTTGCTGCCGAGCTAGGAGTAGGTTTCATTCCTGTCCGAAAACCTGGCAAATTACCGTCATCAACCATAAAAATAGAATATTCTTTAGAATACGGCTCCAATATTTTAGAGATGCATGACGACGCCATGCCTCCCGGTGCAAAAATAATAATTATTGATGATCTACTTGCAACAGGCGGAACTGTTGATGCATGTGTAAAATTATGTCAACAGCAAGGAGCAGAAGTAATAGGCAATTTATTTGTAATAGAACTTGAAGGCTTGGGTGCAAGAGAAAAATTACTTCCAATACCTTGCGAATCACTTTTATCATATCCTGCTTAGTTTAAGGAAAAAGATACCATACTCCCGATTCTTTCAAAGAGTCCCCCGGGTTGCCAATAGAAGATAGTCATGGCAGACAAGGTTCCACCGCCACCGCCAAAACCTCCACAGAGGCCAAGTAAAGCACCTCCTGCTAAGCCTCCAATGCCTCCAGCGAAAGCACCACTGCCCCCTGGGAAACCTCCAGCACCGCCTGGTAAATCTAAGCCCAAGGGAAAACCTAAGCCCAAGGGAAAACCTAAGCCCAAGGGAAAACCTAAACCTAAGGGAAAACCTAAACCTAAGGGAAAACCTAAACCTAAGGGAAAACCCACGAAAAAGAAGAAAAAGAAAGGGCGCAGAATCAACATCAAGTTAAATTTGAGACAAAAGAAAATTACTGATGAAGATGATTCATATTCAGATCAAATTGGTTGGACTTCGATGGCAGAAGATTTCGAAGATTTTGAAGACCAAACTCCTCAAGAACCAGAAATCGTCACCCATCAATGTACGATGTGTGGTGCAATGATGCGAATTCCTCGCCCAAAAAGAGAAAGATACAAGGTAATTTGTGCTCATCCAGAATGTGGGCATTCAGACTTCATAGGAATATAATCATATCATTAGATAAGATATTCTTTTCAGAGAAGCTACGATTAATACAATTATCAATAATTTTCTAATCAAAGACTGATGAGCATTTTCTGAACCATATTTCGCCCCTATATGCCCTCCAAGTAGTACCGCTAGGATAAAAGGAAATAGAACATCCATTTGGATGACTAGCTGCCCTGAAATTCCAGCCCCAACTAATCCTGCCATTGAATTAACCCAGATAAAAAGTGCAGCAGTTGCTGCAGCAGTTTTGGGATCTGCCCATTTTTTAAGTAAAAGGATTGGCGATAAGAAAATACCCCCTCCTACGCCTATTACACCACTCATTAAACCAACCCCTCCTCCAATGGGGATTGCATACAGAAAGCCAGGGGCCTCAATTTTTGTCGCAGAATAAACTTCGTTTATTTGTAATAATTTATATGCAGCCCAAACCAAAGTTATCGATAGCAGGGTATCATAAAAAAATCCATCAACTCTCAAATAACCACCGATAACAGCGAATGGAATACTCCCTAGAATAAACGGGAAAGTCAATTTTAGATTGAAAAAACCTGCCTTTCTATAATGATAAAAAGCAACTGCGGCAACTACTAAATTTAAGGTCCATGCATGCTGTTTTAACCACCCACTATCATATTCTGCATAAATTGTTAGAGATAAAATTGCGAGATACCCTGATGCCCCTCCATGCCCAACACTGGAATATAGCAAAGCAATCAGAAACAATAGAAGTAGAATCAAAAACTCTCCTTCTATGAACATAATAAGGCGTCATATTAGTAATATTTGAATAACACTCTCTAAGAATCAACGCATAATTCATTTGTATGAAGCGCCTCGTTGATTGCATGGAGGTCGGAGTAAGCATTGAAAGAGCTAAAGAATTAATATCTGCTTGCAAATTAAATCTATCTTCAGAAACCATCCATCTCGACAAAGCAAACGGAAGAATACTTGCAAAGGGGCTAATATCTAAAGTCAATGACCCTCGATTTGACAATTCTGCTATGGATGGATGGGCCGTAAAGGAAGAGGATTGCTCTTCAACCAATACTGCAATTTTAAGAATAGTTGGGACAATTCAAGCAGGATCAGAAAGTGTCCATACTATAGAATCAGGAGAGGCTTGTAAGATCACGACAGGTGCCCCAATACCCGAGGGAGCAGATGCGATAGTAATCGTAGAAAACAGTAGAATAGAGGGAGAGAATGTAATAATCACAGGTCAAGCCAAAAAATCCTTTATTCGTATTAAGGGAGAAAATTTATCCAAAGGAAAATTAGCTATCCCTGAGGGGACTTGCATGGGTTCTTCCACAATCTCACTCGCTGCGACAATGGGTTATGATGAAATTTCAGTTTTTCGAAAACCTGTAATTGGAATAATCAGTACCGGTGACGAACTAGTAATGCCAAATTCTGAAATCAAAGATCGGCAAATCTTTGAATCTAATTCTTTCGGTATCGCTGCTTTAATCGAAAAAATGGGCGGTAAACCGGTCCGTTATGGCATAGTTACCGATTCCATAGACCAATTACGAGAGACTATGAATGATGCAGTAGATAATTGTGATGCATTGATAACAACTGGCGGAGTATCTATGGGGGATTGGGATATAGTAAGAAAAATTATGGAAACAGAGGGCGACATTAATTTTTGGAAAGTAAATATGAGGCCAGGAGGCCCCCCAATTTTTGGTAAATGGAAGAACAAGCCACTATTTGGCCTACCTGGAAATCCTGTCAGTAGTCATTTAGTATTCTTGATGTTAGTTTGTCCATGGTTCTCTGCTACTTACCGAATCGAAGAAACAGCACCGCCTAATTTGGGAAGAAAAGTTAGAGTGAAAATGAAAAATAGTGTTAAAGGAGCAGAAAATAAACTTTGTTTGCGCCGAATCAGAATAGTTAGTGAAAAAGACAGCCTTCAGGCATCAACGCATACTCATCAAGGAAGTGGTAATATACACAGTATGGTTGCACATAATGGAGTGACATTACTGCCCCCTAATACAGGTGCAGAAATAGGCGATATAATTGACGCATTTTGGTTTAATTGATAGAAAAAAGAATACATTTCTTCAATAGCGGCCAACATTCCGTTAAGTATAGTTAGGGGGGGCGCTAATGGCTCGTAAACAGAAAAAAACATCTTTCGATCAAGGTTGGATAGAGGTTAAAGGAGCAAGAACCCACAATCTACAAGATATTGATGTAGAAATACCAAGAGGTAAATTTGTAGTTATTTCTGGAGTTTCAGGTTCAGGAAAATCAAGTTTGGCATTCGATACTCTATACGCCGAGGGGCAAAGAAGGTATGTAGAAAGCCTTAGCTCTTATGCACGCCAATTTTTAGGCCAAATGAAGAAGCCAGATTGCGATTCTATAGAAGGCCTCTCTCCTGCAATAAGTATTGATCAGAAACAGGGTAGCCACAATCCAAGGTCTACGGTTGCGACAGTTACTGAAATTATGGATTACATGAGATTACTTTGGGCGAGAGTAGGGACCCCCCATTGTCCGGATTGTGGTCGGGAAGTCGCCAGAAGAACAGTTCAAGAAATTGTAGATGATATAATGTGGCGTTTCGAAGAACATGCCATAGCTATTTGGAGCCCTACAATTAGAAATAGAAAAGGAACACATGTAGATTTATTCAAAGGCTTGATTGAACAAGGATATTTGGAAGGAAAAATCAATGGCCGAGAGGCAAATTTCGAAAACCCTCCTGATTTAGAAAAGAATCTCAGGCACGATATCGATGTCAGAATTGATAGATTGAAATTGAACAGAGCAAACAGACAGAGATTAACTGAAGCAATTGAGGCAGGGCTGCGTCTTGGTGGAGGGACAATAGCTATCGAAAGTCTAAAGAAAAATAAATCAAATATTCGTAACGAAGAGGCAGAAAAAACAGAAAAAGGACAAATAATTCCTTATTCTGAAGAGTTTGCATGCCCAGAGCATGGAGCATTCTTACCAGAAATGTCACCTAGAGTGTTTTCTTTCAATAATCCACTCGGGGCCTGTCCTAATTGTCAAGGATTAGGTGTAAAAAGAGAATTTTCTCCAGACCTAGTAATTGATAGAACCGCCTCTGTTGAAGATGGCTGTATTAGGCCATTTAGATCTTCTATGATGTCTGGTTGGTACAAGAGTCAAATGAGGCAGGTTTGTGAGCACTATGGGATCCCTACGAATCTAGAATTTGGAAGTCTTAACGATGACGAGCAAGACATTCTTCTTCACGGCTCTGGAGGCACAGCAATATCCTTTGAATTTACTTCTGAGAAAGGCTCTTCATACCAGATGCTAAGGCCTTGGGAGGGTGTATTTAGTAGAATCCGTAGAACTTACAACGAAACCTCTTCGGATAGAACAAGGTCTAGGATGGCCTCATATATGAACGATGAACCATGCCCAGATTGTAAAGGCCAAAAATTGAATGATGCTGTTAGTAAAGTGATAGTGGGAGGCATATCCCTGCCCGCCATTTCCTCTTGTAGTGTCTTGGAAGCGTTAGCAGTTGTACAATATTGGAGAGCAGGAGAACTCGATCAAACATGGGATAAATTAGGTAGAGATAAACCAAACACAGAGATTATTTCCAAAACCTTACAATTATCTGAGAGGTCAATTTTTATCGGCACCGAAATAATCAAAGAAATTGAAGCGAGATTAAGATTCCTTGCACTAGTTGGATTGGATTATCTTACGTTAGATAGACGAGCAAGCACGCTTTCTGGAGGAGAATCTCAAAGGATTAGATTAGCAACCCAAATTGGTACAAGATTGACAGGAGTGATGTATGTTCTCGACGAACCAAGTATTGGCTTACACCCTAGAGATAACGACCGCCTTTTGGAAACCTTAAGAGAACTAACTGAACTAGGTAATACCTTGCTTGTAGTTGAACATGATGAAGCAACCCTAAGACAGGCTGACTGGCTTGTTGACATAGGCCCTGGTGCAGGTAAAGAAGGAGGAAAGGTGCTGGTGAGTGGTGAATTAGATGAATTACTTTCCAATGATGAAAGTATTACTGGGGCGTATCTTTCTGGTAAAGAAAATATCTCCATACCTGCAGATAGGAAAACACCAGAAGATGGAAAATGGATCCATATCATAGGGGCGAGAGAAAATAATCTCCAAAATATAAATGTATCAATTCCTTTAGGTTGTGTAGTTGCTATTACTGGTGTTTCAGGCTCAGGAAAGTCATCCTTAGTAGCCTCAACATTAGCCCCTGCATTATTACGTGAAATACATGGTAGCGACACTTCTCCCGGACGACACGATAAGATGGAAGGATTCGAAGCTGTAGACAAAACCATAGTCATAGATCAATCTCCTATAGGTAGAACACCTCGTTCAAACGCGGCGACATATACTGGGGCATTTGGACACATCAGAAATCTATTTGCAGCAACTGTAATTTCTAAAGAACGAGGCTACCAACCAGGACAATTTTCTTTCAATGTTAAAGGTGGAAGATGTGAATCTTGCAAAGGCGCAGGATCTATAAAACTAGAGATGAATTTTTTACCTGACGTATGGGTCACATGCGATGTCTGCAAAGGGAAAAGATACACTAGAGAAACTTTGGAAGTTGAATGGAAAGGAAAAAGCATCCAAGAAGTTCTAGATATGTCTGTTGATGAGGCAGTTGTATTTTTCCAAAATCAAAAGTCATTAAGTCGTATTCTCACAACTCTGAAAGATGTAGGGCTGGGTTACATACGGCTTGGCCAACCAGCAACCACTCTATCGGGTGGAGAAGCGCAACGAGTAAAATTAGCATCGGAATTACACAGACCGACCCGAAGTCACACAGTTTACATCCTTGATGAGCCAACAACAGGACTTTCTATGTTTGATGTACACCAATTAACAGAGGTAATGTTACGTCTTAGAAGAAACGGGCATACCGTAATTGTAATCGAACATCATTTAGATGTGGTTAAATGTGCAGATTGGGTAATTGATCTCGGGCCAGAAGGGGGAGAATTGGGTGGACTTATAGTAGCAGAAGGTCCACCAGAAAAGATTGCTAAAGTTGAGGGCAGTTATACAGGATTACATTTGAAAGAACTTCTAAACTAGTAATTGCAGTGCCAAGATTTGAGTATGTCTACCCTTTGAGGTGCTACAATGTACCGTTCAAGGAACCCCACACTATCGGACTCAACTTTCGATAAGTCGAACTATCAAGAAGCATCTTGGTGGGATGAGAGCTCTAATTTGATGACTATGGAGGGAACCGCAGAAAAAACCGGAATACTTCTGATAATCACTACAACTTTGGCCATAGCAACTTATGCCTTCTTACCCGGTCTTGCAATTATAGGACTTTTAGGCGGTTTTATTACTGCAATGATTGTAATTTTTTCTAGATCTACAAATCCAGTTTTGATATGTACCTATGCTGGATTCGAGGGCCTAGCATTAGGCGGATTTACATATTTCATAGAAACCGCAGTAGATTTTCCGGGTTTGGGTATAATTGCAGCAGGACTAACTTTCTCAATTTTAGGCTCAATGTTGATGCTATACCGAGCACGTTTAATCTCATGGGACAGAAATCTTGCTATAGCAGTATATTCTTCATTAGGCGCTATAGTAATCATATATATTGCCTCTTTTGTTGGTATGTTTTTAGGATTTGAAATACCACTGATACATGGAAACGGCCCCGTAGGAATTGCTTTCTCTCTATTTGTTATTGGAATAGGTGCTCTTTGTTTAGTTGCAGATTTTGATTTCATTGAAAAAGGAGTGAAAAGAGGTGCTCCCAAACAATTGGAATGGAGAGCAGCTTTCGGACTAATGATAACACTGATATGGCTATATGTAGAAATACTAAATCTTCTTGCAAAAATAGCATCTAGAAGATGATAATATGGAAATCGATCTTATTCTAGGGTTGACTTTAGCCGGTATCACCTTGGGCTTGATTGAAGGAATAAAGCCGGGACCCCTTCTTACTATGGTCATCAAGGAGACGCTTTCAGGTGGCCTTAGAGCCGGTGCTTGGACAGCTGCCGCACCAATTTTTACAGATGGCCCGTTAGTAATAATTAGTTTATTTGCAGCGACATGGTTCGCGACTCAACCCTTTGCGTTATTTACAATTTCAATTATAGGGGGGCTATTTTTAATAAAAATGGGCATAGATTGTTTTTCTATAGAACCCCCAATTGGTGATGAATTAATTACGGACACTAAAGGAGCATTTCGAAGAGGGCTATTGACTAATTTATTAAACCCAAATGTCTATGTTTTTTGGTTTTTAATTGGAGGTCCTCTTATGGCATCTGCTGCCGAAAAAGAACCTCTAGCACCCATTGCCTACGCGATTTCTTTCCTTATTTCAATTATTTTGGTAAAGACCTTCATTGCATATTTATTCGACAAAAGTCGAGGTAATATCTCCGCCAAAACTTATAAATTTGCATTAACTCTTTGTGGCATCGCAATGTTGATATTTGCAGGTGGTTTCATTCTCCAAGGGATTGATATTTGGTCAAATGGGTTCTGAATCAAGCCAGTGTCTGAGGTCCACCTTCAGGTAATACGTTCAGTGGTACTGTGGTTCCTCTGAGGCTTGGCCCCATCATTGTGGTCCCGTAAATTCCCTCATCTTGTATATTATTGCCAATATTATGCGAAAGCCCAAACCAAGCCCTTCCGTGACTATCTACAAGAATATCTATGAAATCTCCAAATCCTCCGCATCTATTGTATCCGCATTCAGCTTCCAGGCTCAATGGGTCGCCAAAGTCATTCACTTGGACGGTAGTTATTAACGGCATATCACTGAACGAGTCTGTCATAACTGAAATATAGCCATTCCATGTATCTCCTCCAGTATCTCCAAGATACGCAAAGGCGACACGACCGCTATCTCCTGCTGCTACTGCGGGGAAACCGGTACCATTCAGTCCAGGAGGAGCAATCATCAATGGGTCGCTCCAAGAATTTCCCTGATCTAATGAATATGAATAATATGGTAAATCATCAACACCCATCCACATTGCATGTACATTGTTTTCTTCATCAGGGTAAACTTGTGCCTCTTCGGCATTCCAAGTATCTGCAGTGCCTGTAACGTCTGTTGGTAGAACATGTTCAGACCAAGTCAAACCGCCGTCAGTGGATTTGTAAATTGAATAACCCTCTCCATCACAACTAGGGTTACCTCTGTAGAAGTTCCCATCATTGGCTCCTACCATATGGCCAGTCAATCCTCCGCTGTTACAATTAGGCGGAGCACCTGGAACTTGCTGAGTCCAAGTTAAACCCCCATCAAAACTTGATGAGCATAGTGGAGACTGCCAGTTACCATTGATACAGAATACCCATGTTGTTGGATGTAATACTGCAGGATAAGGAGAAGAAGCTATTGTTTGATGGTCCTGAATCGAAGTTCCCGAAGCACCTGTAGGTAACGGAGACCATGTTTCCCCCTCATCATCTGATGTTTCTACAGTCATTCCCAACAAGGCATGCATATCGAATTTCATTATTCGATCTGTCCAAGGGTCCACGTAAACATAAGGATCATTAGAATTTCCAACAGGAATTAGAGTAGGACTGTAGACATCCTGGCACGAATACTCGGAAACATTAGTCATCTCGAAAAGGTTGGTACACTGAATAATTGCAGTAGCGCCAGCAGCCCCATTCCCCCAACTCGTCATGTAGATGTTATCTTGTGAAGTAATTCCAATAGTGGGCTCAAAAGTTGAGAACCCAATTCCATAATATGTCCCTTCTGTACATATAGGAATATTTTCACCTTGTAAAATTGAAGTTCCATTTACTATATGAGGGGTAGTTAAAGCATCGATAGCCCCTGGATAGTGATACCACGTATTGTTAGCAATGCCATTTGGGCAGAGGTCATCAAAGGGATTGTTCTCTTTAATTTCCTCAACGGTATCACCAGCAAAACAACCAGAAATCATCGGTGCCAAAAAAAGTAATATCATACAGCCGGCTATAGCACGCATGAACAACCGTCAGTACACCCCATACATCAGAATAACGGTATAATATATTCAGTAAGAAACAAGAATCTGATGATTTTTTCAATCTTCATTTTCAATTACAGCGTCTAAGACATCATCAGATTTATTCCGCAGCCATATAGTGGCTGCAACAACAATGATGAGAAGAGACGAAAGCAAAAATCCAGCCATAAAAATTGAGTTAGATGATTTTTCAATCATTGGTGAATTGTCAGCGTTAAATGCCGGAATCTTACTTTCATCGTAAATCGGCCTGACCATAATCAAGTCGAATGAGGAATCTTCATCATAGAAATCTGAAGGAGGGGCTGGGTCCAAGTCTGAGTATCCATCGAACCGTAATGGCACTTCAAATGTCCACTCTTGGCTAACGTCGAGTGTGAGTAGAACATCAAATGTGTAGGGTACTCGTGGCTCCATAAATTCCGAACCTGTCAAGACTCCTGTGACTGGAAGAGATATTGCCGTACCTGTCACATCGAATTCAGTCCATGCATTCCAATGCTCTGGCTGGATATCCAATACGATGTAAATCGTATCACCAACTAGAGTCCCCTGTCCTTGTGCATCATCATTTCCATCGGAGGCAAGATCAACATTTGGTCTAATTTGGGCTATTTGTGCTGTATCAGTATCCCAATCAAGAGAACTGAATGCAATTTGCATTTCATATGTTCCGTTTGGAACCCAAACGTAGTGTCTATCATCGGTAGAATATGTGCCGAAAGTGCTAGTAGGACCGTTGTTGAAATGACTCCACTCTCCTTTCCAAGCATGTCTAAGTTGATCGGTACTGAGTTGCAAACCTCTTGTATCCATAATCCCCTCATAATGTTCGTAAGCATCCCAAACGGTAGCTTCTGGATAATCTAAGAACCCGTCTTCATCAGGATCTCGCATAACCTGAAGAGTTCTCGCAAGCGCTAGAGCTCTATCTGTGTCGACGAGGCCGTGCCCGACTCTCCAATCATGACATCTGTCTGTATTTTCTGAGAGATAGCAATCCTCAGGAATATTATCACAACTGTCATCATCATTACCTTCTTCACATGAGTTTCTCAGGATTTCGTAATGCGAGGTGAGTTCCAGAATTAATTCTATTTCATGTACTCTTGACTCATTCCTAGTTGCCCAATCTTCGAATTGCAAACCCTTTGCAGGTTGATCAAAATACATGCTTTCGCCTTCATCATGATCTTCGATTTGATAATCAGCAGCGCCTAATGATGGTGCGGCTGCTAGGAGCAGTGTTGCAATTCCTCCGATATGTGGTGTTGCCATGCTAGTACCTGATATTGCCATATAGTACAGGTCGCCTTGTGTTCGAGTCGATGCGTCAATCGCAGTCGCCCTTGGTGCTGTTGCCCAAATATCTCTTCCCGGGGCTCCAATATCTGGCCATGTATGTTGCTGGGTATCCCAACCTCGACTCGAAAAAGAGGTGACAGCGTTACCATCGTGAGTAAGCGCAGCTACAGATATTGCTGAAGGTGTATTTGCGTATACATTAGTTCGCAAATCACTTTCTGACTCTCCGCCGCTTCCTCCACTATTTGAAGCAGCAAAAATTACAGCAACATCATTTTCGTAAGTCAGCATGTCTGTAAGCAGTGTTACTGCGTTGGAGGGGTTGTAATCTCCATCAGTGCCCCAAGAATTAGACACTACTCGGATATTGAAGTCATTCAAACCAGGTCTACTATGTTGATAAGTCCACTCAAGCCCTTCTACGGCTGCAAATATTGATGCTCCATCTCCAGTTCCAAGTGCAACTATTGTTGCACCCTTTGCGGTACCTAACCTTCTACCGCCCGATGCGTCACCATTTCCTGCTATAGTCCCGCCAACGTGAGTCCCATGTCCACTGGATGTGTCCGAATTACAATTAGGAGCATCGACCCATGCGAGGCCAGTCCATTTAGCAGACCAGATTAGTTTCTCTCCCGTCCATGGCTCTCCACAATCAAAGTCTGGGTGTTCGCCATCAATTCCAGTATCAAGATCTACTGCGGTGGCGCCCTCACCATCATATTCTTTCAGAGAGAGGTCGGGTTCTGTTTTGAGAACCCCATCGGTCCCGATTATTGCACGATGCCATGCCAAGCTAGCATTTACCCATCTTACAGTTTCGTGCATCATGGCTTCAGTATCATTTTGGTCTCCCGGTAGATAAAAATGTTCAATGGGGACGTTAAGCTCCATGTGTTGTACTATTGAAAATGTAGAAAGCCGAGAGATATCTGTTGACTTTCCAACGATTAGGCCACCATTTAGCACAGACATTTCAGAAATCATTTCGATACCCATGGTTTCTAGAGACTGCCAAACCGAACTATCTTGCTCACTAGTGAATTGAATAATTACCTCTATTTCGTCCACTGATTCCAATTCAGAAACCAATTCCTTACTCATTTTCGATGTATCGGGTTGAGTACTGTTGCTTGCATAAGCAATAGAGCCCGACATGGAAGCGATTAGTACTACCATTAGTAGTGCATTTAGTCGTATACCTGCTACGGATTTTTGATTCAATTTTACCAAACCCCTATTCTGAGTAAGAGTACGCATATGTCCGCGATTTCACAATAGCATAAAACATAAACAGTATTAGTGTGTGATTATTTGTCCCAATTATTGTTTATAATATTTGGAATCGTATCAACCAATGTTTCATCCATAGATTTCCATTCCATTTTCAAATCTTTTTCAGCAGGAGTAGCATCCCAATATAATTTATTTTTCAAATGTCTTTTTGCCCAAGAAACACTCACTCTCGGATGGAATGCACACACTATCAGTGCAAAGTAGTACGATAATTGTCTGAAGGGCCATTTTCTTTCAGGAAACTCTTTTTTTAGAATTTTTGAAATATCGCTCCACATCATCTCGCCAGCAACCGTCAGATATCTACCTCCATCTTCTCCCATCGTCAACGCCCTTACATGAGCTTCAGCAACATCTCTAACGTCAACTATGCTGATTTGCATAGGTAGTAATACCGGCAATTCTCTGTTGACTAACATCATAATAATTGAAAGAGATCCTCTCAGGTGTCTTGGTGAAAGAGGTGGGCCAAAAACCATACAAGGATGAATAGTAACCATCCTTGGTTTTTTTACATCATTCTTTTGTTTATGCCAATCTCTAACAACCATTTCAGCACTATATTTCGCCAACCCGTATGGATTCTGTTCTAACGTGGCATCTTTGGCAAATGTTTCTGTAGTCAAGACTTCACCATCTTCCCATTCTTCTGGACGAATTGCTGCAGTTGAAGATGTGTGAACGAATCTTTCAACAGTGCCACTTTTTTCAATTGCTGAAATAATATTTTTTGTGCCAATTACACTAGGATCAACAATTTTTTCCTGTGGATTTTTTGACCTCACGATAACTACCGCAGCAGTATGAATTACATCCGTCGCCCCACTTATTGCCAGGTCTACACTTTCCTCATCAAAAAGATCCATTTCCACAATTTCTAACGAACCATTCTCTGATACTTCCATTTCTTTCAAGTGCTTGACTCGCTCATGGTCCTGCGAATCTCGAACTGTCGCTCTAACTTTTTTACCCTTCAATAAGAGATTCGCCACAATATGGCTCCCAATATATCCACTAGCGCCAGTTACAACAACACATTCGTCGTTCATACAAACCCGTCCAAGCCTATACACTTCGACTTAACGAATTATTCTTCCTCATCAGACTCATTTTTTGATATCCAACTTGGAGCCCACCAATTTATGTCGCCCATTAATCGCATTGTGGATGGAACGACCAATGCTCTAACGATACTAGCATCAACAGCGACACCCAATGCAAGCATAAAACCGAATTGTTTCATTAGGACAACTGAGGAAACACCGAAGGCAGAAAACACAGTTATCATTACCAACGCTGCGGATGTAATTATCCGTCCACTCTTTTGCAATCCGACCGCTACAGCCTTTGTATTATCCTTGGTTCGCTCCCATTCTTCGTGAATTCTTGATAACATCAAAACTTCATAATCCATACTTAATCCGAATAAAATTGCAAAAATCATTACTGGAGTAGTTGGATCTATGGGTTGAGGTGTGAAATTTAATAATTCAGCCCCATTACCATATTGGAAAATCCATACCAATACTCCGAACGAAGCACTGACTGATAATACATTCATTACTAACGCCTTTAGTGGTAAAACTACCGATCTAACTTGTAAGAAAATAAGTATATAGCTCGAGATCAGAATAAATACCAAAGCGATTGGCATATTTTCTGCCACCGCTTCCAAAACATCTTGATTGTAAGCTGCAATACCTGCAACATTAACAGTACTTTGACTACCAAATTGGTCATTTTTACTTTCTAGAGATCGAATACTGTTCACAACATCTCTAGAATCTTCACTAGATTGTTCACCCTCTATTCCAACAATCACCAAAATTACATTATTTCCTACAGAACTTTCAAGATGAAAATTCCTTTGCAAATCTAGAATATATTTTTCTTCAGAAGTCAAGTTTTCGTCTTCAGAGTCATCCCAAAAGGCAATCACTTCCTCTATATTCATCGACGAATCAAAATGCGCATATGTGTATACATAACTAGTATGTTCGATAGTCATAATTTCCTTTGAAAAATCGTACAAGTTACGAATATTTTCTTCTGAGAAAGGATCAATATTTTCTTCAATTTCAAAAACAATCTGAGCAGTATTCCCAACATTTTCTGGCCAATAAACATCTGTTAATTCTAAACCGTTTCTTGATTCATCATCCGGACTCAAAGCCTTGTACGTAGTTATGCCCCAATCTGCTTGGAGAAAAGGAGAACCAGCGATTAGTAGAACCATCACTGCTGGGATTAGTACGGACAAAGGACGCTTCATTACGCCTTCAGCAATCCATGACCAAAAACCGTCTTCCTTGTTCGTATCTGTCATTGAGAAAGGAACTTTCAATGAGTTTATTCTATCTCCTAATAAGGATAATATGGCCGGTAAAAGAACTACTGATGAGACCAAAGCAACAAGGGTGGCACATATACCGCCCCAACCTAGTGATGGTAAACCAGTATTTTCGAAAAATAACATACCCATCAACCCAACCATCACAGTCATCGCAGAGAAGAAAATAGCCCTACCTGCAGTAGCACTAGTCATTGCAATAGCTGTTTTATGGTCTCTACCTCTACGCAACTCCTCTCTGAATCGATTAACTATGAATAATGAATAATCTACACTTAATCCAATACCTAGTAATGATACAATATTATTTGCATAAATCGTGATATCATCAAAAATATAAGTTAGCCCAGTGACTATACCTACAGCCGCAATCACAGTGTAAATTCCAGTCAGAACAGGCAAACCTGCAGCAACAAGACTTCCAAACACTAGTAGTAAAATAAGTAAGGTAAGGGGTGCAGAAATCAATTCCGCTTTGATTAATTCTTCTTCAAGAGTTAAGTCAAATACAACGTCGATAGCCAAGTTTCCAGTAACCCATTTTTCCATTCCCTCTGGAGCATCTTCTGGTAACTCCAAATCTTCAATAGTTTCCTT
>Ga0209631_10001583_pt1 | contig 28969 bp, 31 predicted proteins | sample COG_08_FD_184752 | JGI IMG/M metagenome (GOLD analysis project Ga0209631, IMG submission 184752) | Pelagic Microbial community sample from North Sea - COGITO 998_met_08 (SPAdes) (version 2) | ecosystem: Environmental > Aquatic > Marine > Neritic zone/Coastal water | place: Helgoland, sampling... | reverse complement strand
CCTGATCTACGATAGTTCCGGAGATAATCATCTGTGCAGACAGGTGATTTGTGATTATGCTAGCAAACATTAAAAAAACAGAGGGAAAGCTTTGTTTTGACGCTCATTAGGCCAAACATAGCAAAATGAAATGAAGTAAGCCCAAGAATAGGGCAAAGTGGCTTACCCACTAAAAGCAGAGATAAAGCCTTTGATACCAAGCTTTAAACCCTTAAGAACCCAAAGCCACTCAGACTATAATTAACAGTTTAGTAAGCCTAGCTTAGTCTGGTCTTGGTGGGAGTAATTTTCGGATTACTTCGGGTGCCCTTCGAAGTGATTTGGAGGGCATTTTTTAATTGAGTATTTCATCATTCAAAAAGAACCTTTCGTCGAAGATTTCCGAATGCCTTAATAATCACAAGCTTACAATTTGGTAGCTCTCGATGTTCAGCATATTTTCGCCGTCAAACTGAATAAGTGCGCGCCTTCATCGTATTTTTGTATATCATTTGCCGGCATCGCTGAGGCAAAAAGTCCACCTCCGTCAATCATAAAAGACCTTGGACTTAACTATACCCATTCTCTATACGGTAAAGAACAATTAAATGGCATAGAAGTGTTCTATGACCGATTCGAACAAAGTCATTGGGAATTCAAGCGTTATCAAAGTATCGGTTTAGAGTATCAATTTCATCTTGGACACTTTGCTTCAGTTGGAGTGAAATACGCTATCAGCCCAGTTCGGCCCATCCATATTGGAAAAAACAGCAATCTTTTTCCCTTAGTTTCTTTGAAGGCGAGCTACTACGACCATGCAGGGTCACCCGGTTTAAATTTGAAGCCAGAATTTGGCCTTCTCTTTCATAATGGACAGGAAAGATTTTTAAATTTTAGAGCCCAAATTAGCTACGGGTATGATATGGGAAGAAGGTTCTATACCTACTCCTTCACTGATGGAATTGGGCATGACCACGACTATTTTGGACATAGTTCATTCAATACTAGAGTGGGAATAGCACTCAATATCTCCAAGCTTAATAATATCGACCTGGGAAAACAAGCACAAGCTAGTCCACGATTTGACTACTAGTCCGCTTTTTTAATCTTTCTTTGTCGCTCATAAAATTCCATGACTAGTACCGTTGCCATCGTAGGCCGACCAAACGTTGGCAAATCCACATTATTTAATCGCCTCGTAGGAGGCAGACATGCCATTGTAGATGAGTTCAGCGGGGTCACGAGAGATCGTCTCTATGGAATGAGTAACTGGAATGGTAAAGACTTTAATGTAATCGATACTGGAGGATATGTACAAAGTAGTGATGACATATTCGACAAAGCCATCCGTAAACAGGTAGAAGCTGCTATTGAAGAAGCTCAAATTTTGCTTTTTATCCTCGATGTCACCATAGGAATTACAGATTTGGATGATCAGGTTGCCGAAATTCTTCGTCGATCAGGTAAGGACGTTGTAGTTGTTGCAAATAAGGTTGATAATAACAAGAGAATAGCTGAAGCCGCTGTCTTTTATGGCCTCGGCTTAGGCGAAGTCTTTAATATTAGCTCCATTAACGGTACTGGGACAGGTGAGCTTTTAGATCGTATTGCCGAACTCGCTGACGACTCTAATGAACCAGAAGAACCAAGTGAAATTCCAAGATTCGCTGTGGTTGGAAGGCCAAATGCAGGTAAGTCGAGTTTCATTAATACCTTAATTGGAGAAGACAGAAACGTAGTAACTCCTATCGCAGGAACCACTAGAGACAGTACCGATATCCATTATAAAGGATATGGCTTCGATTTTAAATTAGTCGACACCGCTGGAATCCGTAAAAAAGCAAAGGTTCATGAAGACCTTGAGTTTTACAGTGTAATGCGAGCAATCCGATCTATCGAAGGCGCTGATGTTTGCTTCTTGATGATTGATGCCGTGGAAGGTATTGGCACTCAAGACATCAACATCTTTTCTCTTGCAGAAAAAAACAGAAAAGGAATTGTAATTCTCATCAACAAATGGGACCTAGTTGAGAAAGAAACTGAAACTTCAGAACGCTACAAAGCACAAATCTTAGAAAAGATTGCACCTTTCAAAGACGTTGATATTGTCTTCATTTCTGTTCTTGAGAAGCAAAGAATATTTAAAGCCCTAGAGGCTGGGATTTCTGTTTACAAGAACCGTGTTCAGAAGCTTAAAACCGCTGAACTGAATGATCACCTCTTACCAATCATTCAAGCTTATCCACCTCCTGCGATCAAAGGGAAGTACGTGAAGATTAAATTCATCACACAGTTGCCTAGTCACGTTCCCGCATTTGCATTTTTCTGTAGTAACCCTAAGTATGTTAAGGAGAGTTATCGAAGATTCTTGGAAAACAAAATGCGTGAAAAATGGAATTTCAGCGGTGTTCCAATCAAGTTGTTCTTCCGCCAGAAGTAATTAGAGCTTTTTAGCTTCTTCCCAAAAAACATCCATTTCTTTCAGGCTCATGTCGTGAAGTTTTTTGCCTGACTCTTTGGCTTTTGACTCCAAATATTGAAAACGCTTTATGAATTTTTTGTTGGTTCTTTCCAAGGCCGACTCCGGGTCGATATCTATGAAGCGAGCATAATTAATGAGTGAAAATATAACATCTCCAAATTCAGATTCAAGCTCCTTTTGACTAGCTTGCTTATCCATCTCATCTTTAAACTCATTGAGCTCTTCTTGAACTTTGTCCCAAACTTGATCCGATGAATCCCAATCGAAGCCGACTCCTCTAGCCTTTTCTTGTATTCTGCTCGCTTTTACCATGGCTGGTAAACTTTTAGGAACCCCTTCAAGTACCGATTCTTTTCCTTCTTGAAGTTTTAGCTTTTCCCAATTAGCCTTTACCTCTTCTTCGTCTTTGACCTCCACATCTCCGTAAATATGAGGATGGCGATGGATCAGTTTTTCGCAGATGGCATTGAGGGCATCGCTGATGTCAAAAGCTCCTTTTTCGGAGCCAATTTTTGCATAGAACACCATGTGCAATAACAAATCACCTACCTCATTTTTAATCTCTTCCAAGTCATTTTCTAATATGGCATCGGCAAGTTCATAGGTCTCCTCAATGGTCAGTTTTCTTAGTGACTCTAGTGTTTGCTTTTTATCCCATGGACACTTCTCTCTCAAATCGTCCATAATATTTAAGAGTCGTTCGAAGGCGATTAAACGGGGGTCCTTGCTCATTGGAATGTTTTAAAGATATTTACAGCCTTACAAATATGAGATTTAGTATTCTGTTTCTGTTCCTGGGATTCTTTATTCCCCAACAAGTTTTCAGTAGCGGCGACAGTTTGTTTACGAGAAATCAAATTCACCTATCCTATGGACCAGGCATTCTATGGGCCCACAGGCCCCACATGGCGCATCTTGTAGGGAATAACACCCAAACTTTTGAGCTTGATTTTGAGCACAAAACAAAAGGGATCAAGGCTTGGCAAGACTATTATAGGCAACCTTCAATTGGAATCCGCCTTCATTATGGCAATTTAGGGAATCCCTCCATTGGCAACAGCATTGGTTTACTTCCCTATTTCAATTTTAATTTAATATCGAAAGGAGCTTGGGAACTTCGCACAGCCTGGGGGATCGGGATAGGCTTCCTTACCAAGAAATTTGATTTAAGCGCTAACAGAAAACACATAGCGATTGGTTCGAACGCTAATCTTTTTGTTTCAATAAATACCAATTTGAGCTACCACATTACTAGTGATTTTAGCCTTGGAGCGAAGGCTCAATTCACACATTTCAGTAATGCTGCCTACGCTCTGCCCAATCTTGGTTTCAATGTGCCTAGCTTCATGCTCATGGCTTCTTGGGATTTTATGAAAGAAGCCTACGAAAGGCCGAAAATTCTTGAGCTCATCACTTTTTCAAGAAAACACCTTCAAATTGTAGGAGGTATCGGACTGCGCTCCGCAAGTATTTTAAACGAAAAACGCTATGCTGTATACAGACTTTCATTCGAATACTTCTATCGCCCGAAATTCAAATTTGCACTGGTTCCATCTATAGACCTATTCTATAACTCGGCCATTGTTCACAGACTCGACCAAGTACCCGAATCAGATGCCTACACATACAATTCTCAAGGAGGGCTGGCTTTGACTTACCATCAGCTAGTTGGACCTGTTCAGATTTACGGTGGAATGGGAGTTTACCTCATCGATAAAGCAAAAAGAGACGGACTGCTTTATCATAAGCTCGGCCTTCGTTCGAGATTGAATAAGAAACTTTTCATGAATATAACCCTACTATCGCATTGGGCCAAGGCTGATCACCTTCAGCTAGGCCTAGGATATATTATCAAATGAACAAGCTAGCACTCTTCATATTGATTCTTTGCTTCTATTCTTGTCAGAAAGAATGCCTGCAGAAATTGGGAGAGCAAGCTGAGCAAAGGATTGAATTAGGCAATATTGAAAGTCTCCGAATTGAAGGTAGAATAAAGGTCACTTTAAGAGAAGACAGCCTAGCATTTATCAAACTTATTGGTCAGAAAGCATTTTTTGAAAACATTCAGGTCGAAGAGAATGCCGAAACGCTGAAAGTCTACCTCGACCAATCTTGTGGCCTATTAAATCATCCCGATCAAATTCCGGAGATTGAGCTCAGTCTTCCTCAACTTAATCACATTTATTTCGCCGCCACGGCCGAGCTTAATTGTATTGACACTTTGAGAAGAGACTCCTTCAAAATTGAGTGCTGGAACTCAAGCGGAAACATTGATTTACTCCTAAACACAGCTCTCTTAAGATGCGAAAATCACATCGGACCGAGTGACATACGGATTTCCGGAAAGAGCGATCTCAACTATATATTTTCAGGTGATATCGGCTTCCTGTTTTTAGAAGAACTTGAAGCTTCCGGCGTATACCTAAATCATTCGGGATATGGAGAAGTCCACATCAAGGCAAAAACACTTTTAGAAGCTGAACTCAATGCTTCGGGAGATTTGTTTTACTATGGTTCCCCTCAGAGCCTGAAGCTTGTTGAAAACGATATTAGTGAGGCAGTTTTGAGGTAATTGAGCTACTTTAATAATGTCACATTTAACACATTTATTCTAAGTATTGCTTGTATCTTTGCACCATGAATTGGACATTACTCTTCATTACTATAGTGTTACTCGGATTAGCCTTTGCAGGAATTGCCATCAAGATTTTGGTAAAGAAAGAAGGTAAGTTTGCCGGAACCTGCGCTTCTAACAGCCCTTATTTAAACGAGGAAGGGAAGCCCTGTAGTTTTTGTGGTGCTGCCCCTGAAGAAAAGTGCAAAGCTTAATTCTGGTAGCTTTTTAACTCCCCATTCTCAGCTTGATAAATCAAATAGACCTCAACCTCTTGGTCTAGTTTCGCTATATATTCCTTCGACTTTTCTAGCCCTAAAACCATACAGATCGTTGCAAGAGCATCGGCATCTGCAGCGCTGTTTGCAATCACGCTTGCACTCAGTAAATTGTGTTGCACCGGATAGCCCAAAAGAGGATTAATTGTATGTGAATATCGCTGTCCGTTCAGCTCATAAAACTTGCGGTAACTTCCTGAAGTGGCAATACTCTTATTAGCTAGCTCAAGCACCTTTTGCATTTCACGTCCTTCTTCTGGATTCATGGGCTTATCGATTCCCACTTTCCACAATTCTGCCATTGGCTTAGGATCTCCAAGGCGCATTTCGCCACCAAGTTCAATCATGTATGATCTTATGTTTTTACTCTCTAAAAATTCGGCAAGAACATCTGCGGAATAGCCCTGAGCTATCGCATTAAAATCAAGTTTCGTTTCTATGGGCTTTTCTATGGTCAAATGAGAAGCTTTCATTTCAAACTGAAGCCGATTCATTCCAACGAAGTTCATCAAACTATCAATTTGCGAACTATCAACTTCGGCTCTTTTACTTAGGCCAAAACCCCATGCATTCACTAAAGGCAATACACTTGGGTCGAATGCACCTTCACTTTGCTCATAGAAGCGCTCTGAGGCGCTTAACATATCGGAGAGGAAGCCGAAGGTGTCTCGAAGGCTAAACTTGCTTAATTCTGCTCTATTGAGCTCAGAGATTAAAGAACTAGAAACCCAATTTGACAAACTATTGTCGATTTTGTCTAAAACACTATCAATTGCTGTCTTGAGTTCTTCATCGGAGTTTGTGTAATAAAGAATACTATAGGTAGTCCCTTGTGCTTCTCCTCTAATTTGAATTAAGTCTAAGCTTTCTTTTTTCGACTCATTACAAGATGTCAAGAGCAAAAAAAAGCCTCCCAAAACAAATAAGGAGGCTTTAAATAATTTAGTCTTCATTGGATTATCCACCAAAGTCATCAAATGATACATTCTCTGGAGGAACACCCCAGTCGTCGCACATTTTCAGAACAGCTTGGTTCATCAATGGAGGTCCACAGAAGTAATACTCGATATCCTCAGGGGCCTCATGCTTAGCTAGATATTGATCAATAACCGCTTGATGGACAAATCCTGTAAATCCATCTCCCTTTTCATCATCCACATCTGTCTTATCTGTCCAATTATCCTCTGGGAGTGGCTCTGATAAAACAACATAGAATTTGAAATTCGGGAATTCCTCTTCAATCTTTTTAAAGTGTTCCAAGTAGAACAACTCTCTTCTCGATCGTCCACCATACCAATAAGTCACCTTACGGTTAGTTTTCAATGTGTGGAACAAATGGAACAAGTGAGAACGCATTGGAGCCATTCCAGCTCCCCCTCCGATATAGATCATCTCTGAACCAGTTTCTTTGATGAAGAATTCACCATAAGGTCCTGAAATAGTCACTTTATCACCTGGCTTGCAGCCAAACACATATGAAGAACAAATACCTGGATTTACATCCATCCACTTGTTGTTGGCTCTATCCCATGGCGGCGTAGCGATACGTATATTCAACATGACAATGTTTCCTTCCGCTGGGTGGTTAGCCATCGAATAGGCTCTGAAGATTTCTTCGTCGTTCTTCATTTTTAAGTCCCATAGACCGAAATTGTCCCATTCCGTTTTGAAGTCCATTGGATCTCTTCCGTGATACTTTACCAAATCAGGATGCGCCTCGATATCGATATCCTTGAAATTCACAGTGATAGCAGGAACATCGATTTGAATGTATCCACCTGCTTCAAAGTCCAGCGTCTCGCCTTCAGGTAAACGCACAACAAATTCCTTGATGAAAGAAGCAACATTGTAGTTTGATACCACTTCACATTCCCACTTCTTAATTCCAAAGATCTCCTCTGGAATTTGAATTTTCATGTGATCTTTCACTTTTACTTGGCAACCCAATCTCCAGTTGTCAGCAATTTCCTTTCTACTGAAGTAAGGCTTCTCTGTCGGAAGAATTTCACCCCCTCCTTCAAGCACCTGGCACTTGCACATGGCACAAGTTCCACCTCCACCACAAGCAGAAGGCAAAAAGATTTTGTTGTTTCCCAAAGTTGAGAGTATCGTGCTTCCTGCACCTACTTCAATTGTTTTTTCTACATTGATTTCGAGCTTCACCAATCCTGAAGGGGAAAGCTTTGCCTTTGCAAACAGCAATAAGGAAACCAATAGTAGCAGTACTACTAGGAAAACTGCAATAGTTGCTATAATCGTAACACCCATAATTTCTTTTCTCTTTTAAAGTTCGATACCCATAAAACTCATAAATGCTATTCCCATCAATCCTGTGATGATGAAAGTAATTCCTAAACCTCTCAAGGCTGGCGGAACATCTGAATAGCGGATTTTTTCCCTAATGGCTGCAATCGCAACAATCGCTAAAAACCAGCCTACTCCAGAACCAAGTCCGAAAGAGGATGCTTCAGCAATACTTGCATACTGACGTTCTTGCATGAACAAGGCTCCTCCTAAAATTGAGCAGTTTACCGCGATCAATGGCAAGAATATTCCTAAGGCTCCGTACAAAGCTGGAGCGAATTTCTCAACGATCATTTCAACTAATTGAACCATAGAAGCAATTACAGCGATGAACATGATGAAACTTAAGAAGCTCAAATCAACTCCAGCCATATCAGCTGAGATCCATGTTAAAGCACCTTCTTTAAGAACATAGTTCTCCAACAAATAGTTTATTGGCACGGTGATCCCCAAAACGAAGATTACAGCGGCTCCGAGCCCTACACCTGTTTTAACAGTTTTAGAAACTGCCAGGTAAGAACACATTCCTAGGAAATAGGCGAAAATCATATTATCTATGAAGATGCCCTTGACGAATATATTTACTAATTCTTGCATGGCTTACTAGTTTTCTTCGATGAGTTTAGTGTTTCTTGCTCTCTGGATCCAAATGATTATTCCAACGATAACCAGAGCCATTGGAGGTAGAATCATAAAGTTGTTATTCATGAATCCAATGCTGTAAAGTCCGGTTCCATCAGCAGCACTTCCAAATAGCTCAAAGCCATAGAATTTACCACTTCCGAAAATCTCGCGAACCACAGATACTGCGATTAGAATCCAAGCATAACCCATTGCGTTTCCAATTGCATCCAGAATAGAAGGCCAAGGCTTATTTGCTAAAGCAAATGCTTCAAGACGTCCCATGATAATACAGTTAGTGATGATAAGTCCAACGAAAACCGATAGTGCTTTACTCACATCATAAACAAATGCTTTCAAGACCTGGTCAACCAAGATCACCAAAGAGGCAACAACCACCAATTGAACAATGATTCGGATTCTATCTGGAATCGAATTTCTAAGTAAGGATATGGTCAAGTTACCCATGATCATCACAAACAAAACCGATAAACTCATTACCACAGCTTGCTTCACCTGAACGGTGATAGCCAAGGCAGAACAAATTCCAAGTACCTGAACGGTAATCGGGTTTTGATCATCCATAGGATCAGAAAGGAGTTTTTTATTTTTCTTTGAGAAAAGGGGCTCTGAGGCCTTCTTTATCTCTTGTACTTCCGCAGTTTCTGTAGCCATAGCAGGTTATTTTTTAGCTTCAAAATAAGTTTTGTAAACAGCCAGTGTACGCTGAATCATTTCACCAACACCTTTACTTGTAATGGTTCCTCCGGTGATTCCATCAACACCATATTCGCTTTCTTTTCCGCCGCCACCTTTCATAACATCAAAAGCAACTTCACCATCGCGATAAACCTTATCACCTGGGAATTGGGCCTGAAATCCAGCAGTATTAATTTCCGCTCCTAAACCAGGAGTTTCTGTCTTGTGATCGAAAGAAGCACCAAAGATGGTGTTGTAATCACTTTCTAATGACATGAATCCCCAAACCGGACCCCAAAGACCTGTTCCTACCAGTGGAATAACGTAGTAAGTCGCTCCTTCTTTCTCACATACAAAAAGTGGATAGCTCATGTCTTCGCTTGCACGAACATTTGCTTTGAGCTCTCTGTATTCTTTCTTAATGTCTACATCGAAAGCCTTAATATCTCCTTCCACAATCTCTCCATCTTGATTGAGAACTACTTGTTCTTTCACGTATTGCTGAAATGCTTCTGGAGCATTGTCTCGTTCAACCTCGATGTTAATTGCAGAGAGAATATTCTGCATTTTTTCCCTTTCAATATTGCTCTTTTGGAATGGCTTTAAGCCCATTGCCGCAAGTGAAAGTAATGCTCCAACTACAACCACCATTGCGATGGCAAAGCCGAATGTAAAACCGTTGCTATTTTTATCAATTGCCATCTTAAGCAGTTTGTGCGATTAATCTTTTTTGTCTTCTACTGATATTTGATTGAATCACATAGTGATCAATCAAAGGTGCCATCACATTCATAAATAAGATAGCCATCATAATTCCTTCTGGGTATGCAGGGTTGAATACACGAATCATGATTCCAAGGAATCCTGCAAAAAATCCGTAAATCCATTTTCCTGTTTCCGTCTGTGCAGCCGACACTGGGTCGGTAGCCATGAACACCATTCCGAACATAAAACCTCCGATGAGAAGCTGATGAACAGGATTAACATCCATAAATGCGTTTGAACCTGCTAGGTTGAAAATCCATCCCATGGAAAGTCCACCGATTAACATTGAAAGCATAATCTTCCATGAACCAATACCTGTGAAGATAAGTAGCGCAGCACCTAACAAACAAGCTAAGGCTGAAGTCTCTCCAATTGAGCCAGGGATAAAACCTAAGAATGAATTCATCATACTATAAGTTCCTTCTGATCCAAATTGAGTCATCACACCTGCAACAGCATCAGAACCTTTATCAACACCTACCGTAGAGGCTAAATCGCCCAATGCAGTAGCTCCAGTAAAACCATCTACTTGTTGGCTAATCTCTCCTGAGTTAGCAATCCAAACTGAATTACCCGACATTTTGGTAGGGTAAGCAAAGAACAAAAAGGCTCTTGCTGTTAAGGCTGGATTTAAGATATTCATCCCTGTTCCACCAAATACCTCTTTACCAATTACTACGGCAAAAATTGTTGCAATAGCTACCATCCAAAGTGGCACATCTACTGGCATACATAATGGAATCAACATCCCTGATACAAGAAAGCCTTCTTGAATAGAGTGACGTTTGATAATACAGAATAAGAATTCTACTCCAAGTCCAACTGCATAAGAAACCACCACTAAAGGCAATACTTTCCAAGAGCCAAACATGATTTTTTCCAAGAAACCATCTCCTAGGGCAGTGTATTGACCTAAGGCTGCATAATACTGGTGACCTGTATTCCAAATCCCAAACAAAAGACATGGAACCAATGCTAGGATAACCAGCACCATGGTTCTTTTCAAGTCAATGCTGTCTCGGATGTGAGATCCTTTGTTGGTTGCATGACCTGGAACAAAAAGAAAGGTTGCAAAACCATCAAATAACGGCCACAACTTTTCAAATTTACCTCCCTTTTCAAACTGAGGTTCTAGTTTTTCTACGATATCTTTAAGAAACTTCATCTCTAAATTTTAGCTCATTTCTTGAATCATTAAATCTAATCCGTTGCGTACGATTTCCTGAGAATTTATTTTGGAAGTACAAACAACCTCGCACAAAGCAAAATCCTCTGGTGCTACTTCATAAATTCCAAGATTTTCCATCAGTTCTATGTCTTCAACAAGAATTGCTTTTAAAAGTTGAACTGGGAAAATATCCATCGGGAACACTTTATCATACTGACCCGTCACCACAAAGGCACGCTCTTCACCGTGTTGATGTGTATCAATGTTTCTTGCCTTATTTGGCGACAACCAAGTACTCAAAAACGATTTAGAAGCAGAAAATTTAGAAAGTCCTGGATCGATCCATCCAAAAAATTCTTTCTCTTTTCCTTCCTTCAACAAACTTATCTGATGGTGATAGTAACCCAAATATGAATCTGTAGAAACTTGCTCACCAGTAAGTGAGTTCCCCGAAACGTAGCGGGTTTCCGAGTCATTCGTTTCTTGCTCTAGACCTTTGAGTTGAACTCCTGCAATCAGTTTTAAATACTTTGGAGCTTTTGCTTCAGGACCTGTTGAGGCTACTAAACGCTCTTGGTCGTACTTTCCTTCTGTAAACACTTTACCAAGCATTGGAAGGTCTAAGGCGCTAACTACCCAAACCACTTCTCCCTTGTTCACAGGATTAATATGTTGCAGAATTACTCCTGCATTTCCTGATGGGTGAGGACCATTTACCGTATGCTTTTCAATTCCTTTTAATTGATCTAGCTCTCCAGCGTCCTTTTTTGAGTGTAAGCTCAAATGAACTTTGCCTTCAGTAAGCTTAGCTAACGCATCAACTGCTGCTTGCATATGATTCAATTGACCCTTTAGTGCAAAAGCGTAATCTGGTGCAAGAGGTGCGCTATCGAATCCTGTGATCAAAATTGACCTTGGGTTTTCGGATGGCTTTGCAATTACGTCGTAAGGACGCTTTTTAATCGAAGCCCAAGCTCCTGAGCCCATTAGCTTTTCCTTAATTGCATTGGCATCCAATGTTTTTGGATCAGCTTTTCCGAAGTCTAAATAAGATGTCTCCTTGTCGGCAAGAATAATCACCTCCAATATTTTTCTTTTTTCACCTCGTCTAACTTCAGCAACCTCACCACTAACAGGGGAGCAAAACTTTAAGTTAGCATCGTACTTATCGTGAAAAAGAGGACTTCCTGCCTTCACTTCTTCCCCGGCTTTAACTTCCATTTTCGGAGTAACCGAATGAAAATCGCTAGGCTTTACCGCGTAGGTATCCGACTTAAAATCAACCATCTCAGATTTTGCTTCTCCGAGTAGCTTGATGTCAAGTCCTTTTTTGATTTTGATATTCATGTGCTTCTATCAATTGTGCTTATAAGCCAAAACTGCTTTTAACTTTATCTACGTAATCGAGTTTTTCCCAAGTAAACAACTCTACATCAAAACGCTCACTAGAACCATCAGGTCTGGTAAAGGTCTTTGTAACAGTTTGATTCTCACGACCCATGTGACCATAGGCCGCAGTTTCGAAATACATAGGTGTTCTAAGGTTCAATCTTTTTTCAATCGCTGCCGGACGCATATCAAATATCTCCATCACCTTCTCAGCAATCTGTCCGTCGTTCATGTCCACCTTGGCAGTACCATTGGTGTTCACGTATATATTCGTTGGTTCAACAACTCCAATAGCATAGGATACTTGAACTAAGACCTCATCGCATAGGCCAGCAGCTACCAAATTCTTGGCAATATGTCGTGTGGCATAGGCAGCTGATCGATCCACCTTACTTGGGTCTTTTCCAGAAAAAGCTCCACCACCATGGGCACCTTTTCCTCCGTAAGTATCTACAATTATCTTTCGGCCTGTTAATCCGGTATCGCCGTGCGGGCCTCCAATAACAAACTTACCCGTTGGATTAATATGGTAAACTATATCCTCACCGAAGAGTGATTGAATTTCATCGCTAAGCTGAGCCTTTACTGAAGGAATTAGTATTTCAACAACGTCTTTGCGGATTTGACTCAACATCTCTTCGTCATTGTTATTGAACTCATCATGTTGAGTTGATACAACAATTGAGTCGATGCGCATCGGGCGGTTATCATCATTGTATTCAATGGTAACCTGAGATTTTGAATCCGGACGCAAATAGGTCATTTGCTTTCCTTCTTTTCTAATACGAGCAAGTTCTCTAAGAATTCTGTGAGATAAATCTAATGCCAAAGGCATGTAGTTATCTGTTTCATTTGAGGCATAACCGAACATCATACCCTGATCACCAGCGCCTTGTTCTTCTTTCGAACTTCTATCTACCCCTCTATTAATATCCTCACTCTGCTCGTGGATTGCAGAAAACACTCCACAAGAATTAGCCTCGAACATGTAATCAGAACTAGTATAACCGATGGTTTTGATCACGTCTCGTGCTATACTCTGAACATCTAAGTAGGTATTTGACTTAACCTCGCCTGCTAAAACTACCTGACCTGTGGTTACCAAAGTTTCGCATGCTACCTTAGATTCTGGATCAAACGCCAAAAAATTATCAATAAGTGCATCCGATATCTGGTCGGCTATTTTATCTGGGTGACCTTCAGAAACGGACTCAGACGTAAATAAGTACGGCATAGAAATGTGTTTTAACAGAGCGCGAAAATAAGTAAAATGTCACTTCTCTGTGGTGAGTGTTTTGAAGATATCTTCAAGACTATCTTCTTCTCTTGAAAGTGAAAGGACCGGATTGTTGTTTTCAACCCCAAATTGAAAGATTAAGGCTCGGATATCAGTGCCCTTTTTTGCCTTAATTCTCCAGCTCGAACGCCCTTTGCTTTGAAGGCTGTCGATTCCTTTTATACCTTCCAAAGCCTCTTTTGAAACTTCATTTTCAAATTCAACAAGGATTACTTCTTCCGATTGTTTCAAGGCTTTAATTTCAGAAGCTTTTTGGTCAGCTACTAAATTTCCTTTGTTAATGATGAGTACTCGATCACAAACCGCCTCCACTTCTTGCATGATATGGGTAGAAAGCAAAACAGTTTTGTCTTTGCCTAAATTTCTAATCAAAGCTCTAATATCCAGTATTTGATTTGGGTCGAGGCCTGTAGTAGCTTCATCAAGCACCAATACCTCCGGATCATGAATAATCGCTTGAGCTAATCCAACCCTTTGTTTGTATCCCTTTGATAATGCACCAATTTTTTTGTGCATTTCAGGTTCGAGACCAACCATGGAAATCACCTCCTTAACGCGTTCTTCGATTTTAGGAAGTTTATATATTCCTCCAACAAATTCTAAGAATTCCTTTACATACATTTCATAATACAAAGGGTTGTTCTCGGGCAGGTAGCCAATTTTTTCGCGAACCTTTAAACTGTCTTTACTCACGTCAAGACCACAAACGAAAGCTTCACCATCGGTTTGAGGAACAAAGCAGGTTAAGATTTTCATCATTGTCGACTTACCAGCACCGTTAGGACCGAGAAAACCAACAATCTCTCCTTTTCCGATGCTAAAACTCAGACCGTTTAAGGCCTGTTGATTGCCATATTCTTTTGCGATGTTCCTTACTTCTATCGACATGCCTGCGAATTTAGAAAAAGAGCCGACTGCAAACCACCAAGGAACCGATAATTGTACTTTTGATGCCTTCTGAATGAAAGCACTTGTAATCAAATCAACCGGAAAATGGTATCGTGTACTCGAAGAGAGTTCAGGTAAAGAATTTGATGCTCGTGTGCGGGGCAAACTCAAGCTGAAAGGTTTTCGGAGCACAAACCCGATTGCGGTTGGAGATTACGTGGATTTGGAAAAAAAAGATGAAGACTTTCTCATTACGAAAATTCATCCTCGAAAAAACTTCTTGCTTCGCAAATCAACTAACCTCTCCAAAAGAAGCCACGTAATTGCGAGCAATATTGACCAAGTATTAGTCATTTGCTCATTGGTGCAGCCTGAAACAAGCTTTACTTTCATCGATCGAATTCTTGCCACTGCAACTGCATTTGACATCCCTGCCATTGTAGTGCTCAACAAAACCGACCTTATCGACCAAGACAGCGATGAGGCGATTGATGCTTTTACTGAATTCTGCGAAGCCTATGAATCGGCCGGCTACCAAATCATATTGTGTAGTGCAAAAACAAGCCAAGGTTTGCAAAAACTAAAAGACATTGTTAAAGGAAAGGTAAGTTTACTCGCAGGCCATAGTGGAGTTGGGAAGTCAAGCCTTGTGAACCTAATTGAACCTGGACTTAACCTGAAGACTTCTGAAATTTCCGACTACCACCAAACAGGAAAACACACCACAACTTTTGCCGAAATGATCAAGCTCAAAATGAAAGGTTTCTTGATTGACACACCCGGAATTCGAGGCTTTGGTATTATTGATATCGACAAAAAATCACTCTCCCATTTTTTCCCTGAAATGGAAAAGCGTTTACCAGAATGCAAATTCAACAATTGCCAGCATATCAACGAACCCAATTGTGCAGTGATCGAGGCCGTGGAAAAAGCTGAGATAGCATATTCTAGGTATCGCTCTTACCTCACCATTTTAGAAAGCGACGATGATGAAATTCACCGTGGCAAAGATCATTCATAAATGAGAGCAGTAATCCAGCGAGTTAAATCCGCGAAGGTTGAAATTGATTCAAAAGTCCATGGAGAAATTGGAGAAGGATTATTGATTCTTTTGGGTATTGAAGAAAGTGACAGCATGGAAGACCTCAAATGGCTGGCGTCAAAGATCGTTCAGCTGAGAATCTTTAATGATAAAGAGGGGAAAATGAATTTGAGCCTTATTGAAACAAAAGCTGATGCACTTCTCATAAGTCAATTTACCCTGCACGCAAAAACAAAAAAGGGCACCCGTCCTTCTTTTATTAGGGCCGCTAGACCCGAACAAGCCATTCAACTTTATGACGCCTTTCATCAAGAACTGGAAAGCTTACTTAAAAAGCCAGTTGCTACAGGGAAATTTGGAGCTACTATGCAGGTGAATTTAACCAACGACGGACCTGTCACGATAATCCTAGATACAAAAAACAAGGAGTAAGTCTTTATTCCTAAATTTGAGAATGACCATAGAAGAAGCTCAAAAGCAAGTTGACGAATGGATTAACACCATCGGTGTGCGTTATTTTAACGAACTCACCAATATGGCTCAGTTAAGCGAGGAAGTAGGAGAAGTTGCAAGGATCATTGCTCGACGCTACGGTGAACAGAGTGAAAAGGAATCTGATAAGGATAAAGATTTAGGGGAAGAATTTGCTGATGTACTTTTTGTACTCATATGTCTAGCTAACCAAACTGGTGTTGATCTCACCGAAGCTTTTCACAAACGCATGGAAGCCAAAACCAAGCGGGATAAGGATCGACATAAGAATAACGAAAAGCTTCGATAATCGCAAACTTATGCGTTATTGGACATTCATACTTCTGTTACTTATACCTGGATTTTCTCGAGCCCAAATCAGCTATGAATTAATTGAAGAGGAGGGAAAAGAAATCTTTCTTGAAGCGCTAGAAGCATCTCCGCATAACAACAGCACCATAGTTTTAGTTAAATATGAGGACAGCCAATACATCGCTAGTATCAACGACACGAACGGAACGAATGGCTCTCAAAGCTTGATCTAAACCTGCACTTTAGCACTCTTCTTAGGTATGACGACTTTGACTCAAGCTATTATTTATTCGATAAAAGTAGAGTGATAAAGCTTGACAAAAATGGCAGACAAAAATGGCACGTACCTATGAACAATCTGAAGTTTTTTGGCTTTGGACCAATGGGTGAGGTTCTAGCCGAAACTAATGCAGAAAATCTTCTTTGCATATCAAATCAAGGCGAGTTTCAATGGGGAATGAAGAGCCCAATTTCGTATTATGACAATTCGATTTCTTCTACGAAAGAGAGCATATTTATCTGTAATGAAGTCTCTTTGAGACATATATACGTTTATTCTATTGAAGAATACGATTGGGCTGGAAAGCTGAAATACTACCGCGAGTTTTACAAACCAAAAAATGAAAGGCTTTATTATCGGAACGTCTATATTTCTGATAAAACTCCTACTTACTTCAATGTTTTATCTAATGATGGCGCATTTCGATTTGATGTTAAAAACAAGATTTTAGAAAAAAAAGCTAGCATCCCATCAAGATACTTCTCCGAATGGCCTTCATCTGTTATGCGTTCAGGTGAAGTTTTATTTACTTCGAATTTTGGAAGTTTCATAAAAGTAGATACCAATTTTTCGGTAACCCATAGTTCAAAGTCATATTTGTGGGATCCAGGCCATCGGTCTAATAGTTATGATGCATATCCAATTTTAAGCTCTGACTCAGACAATAGTACCATCCGAGCATACACATATGGGAGCAACTACATAGGTGAATATGACTTTGTTGATATTCAACACTGTGGTGCCTATGAGGCTCAGAAGAATCCCTCAGTTTCTGTAAGCCCTCGTTTTGATACCGTAAAACTCTTCGACGGACAATCAGCTCTGAGTAATATGAATATAAATCTCTCAAAAGAAGCAATCGTCCTCAATAGAGATGCGTCTCTAAAGCTCAAGATAACCCCAAGCTGTGGTCCTTGTAATCTAAAGCTTAAAATCGTCATAGATAGCCTAAACACAAATGAATGTTATATCGAGTATAAAATAAAGCTGGAGTCTGGCACGGGTCCTGTCCGATCATATATGACTTTACCAAGCGGAGAATTTCTGAATGACACTATTTTCAACGGTTCAGAAATAGTCTTGAAAATCAGAAATAGCTCAATTATAACTCGGAGTGCAAATACGTTGGAGCTTCATACGGCAGATTCCTGTATTTCAAGAGTGAATTTAAGCCCTGCTTGCACTTTTCTTTATGGCTTTATTGACGAACCAAACGAGCTCAGAACCAAGGCCTTTCCTAACCCATCTCATAGTAGTATTCGAATCTCGAATTTAACTCAGGATTCGGACATTCGAATTGTAGATATACATGGAAAGCTAATCAAGTCCTTTTCATATGCAAACGAAGAGGACATCGATATTTCCGAATTAAGCCCAGGAGTGTATTTCGTTTTGATTAAAGAGGGCGAACGAAGCCAAAGCCTCAAGTTCATCAAGCAATAAAAAACCCACTCCGAGTGAACGAAGTGGGTCTGTAGTTTTCTGCTTTGTAGTGAACTACTCAGCCATTACCATCACTTTGTTTTTCAATACTTCAACCACGCCGCCTTTGATTTCAAACTCTTGTTCTCCATCCTTGTTTCTCAACTTCACTTTGCCTTCTTTTAATCCAGCAATCATCGGGGCATGATTATCCAACAATCCAAATGATCCATCCTGACCAGGAAGCTGCAGGTGTTCTGCTTCTCCCTCGTACAATTGAAAGTCTGGTGATAATATTTCTACATGCATGTTTCTTCGCTTATAGAGATTCCATGGCTAACATCGCCTTACCTTTTTCAATGGCTTCGTCGAGGTTTCCAACTAAGTTAAAGGCTGCTTCTGGATACTCATCTACCTCACCATCCATGATCATGTTAAATCCTTTGATAGTGTCTTCGATAGGAACCAAAACTCCTTGAAGTCCTGTAAACTGCTCTGCAACGTGGAAAGGTTGCGACAAGAATCGCTGAACTCTACGTGCGCGGTGAACAACCAACTTATCTTCTTCAGAAAGTTCGTCCATACCAAGAATCGCAATAATATCTTGTAATTCTTTGTAACGCTGCAACATTTCTTTTACACGTTGTGCCGTGTTGTAATGCTCTTCACCAACAATTGTCGGAGTAAGAATTCTAGAAGTAGAATCCAATGGATCCACCGCTGGATAGATACCTAGCTCTGCAATTTTTCTTGAAAGTACTGTTGTTGCATCCAAGTGAGCAAATGTTGTCGCTGGTGCAGGGTCAGTCAAGTCATCCGCAGGAACATATACCGCCTGAACAGAGGTAATAGATCCTTTTTTAGTAGATGTAATTCTTTCTTGCATCGCACCCATCTCAGTTGCCAATGTTGGTTGGTAACCTACCGCTGATGGCATACGTCCAAGAAGAGCCGACATCTCAGAACCAGCCTGAGTAAATCGGAAAATGTTATCAATAAAGAATAGGATATCACGTCCTCCAGTTTCTTCATCACCATCCCTGAAATATTCAGCCAATGTCAATCCTGAAAGTGCAACACGCGCACGGGCTCCAGGAGGTTCGTTCATTTGGCCAAACACGAAGGTTGCTTTAGATTCCTTAATCTTATCATAGTCAGCTTTCGAAAGGTCCCATCCACCTTCTTCCATTGATTTTTGAAATTCTTCACCGTAAGTGATAATTCCTGATTCGAGCATCTCTCTCATCAAATCATTACCCTCACGCGTTCTTTCACCAACACCAGCAAATACAGAAAGTCCTCCATATCCTTTGGCGATGTTGTTAATCAACTCCTGAATCAATACTGTTTTTCCAACACCAGCTCCACCGAACAATCCGATTTTACCACCCTTGGCATAAGGCTCAATCAAGTCAATCACTTTAATACCTGTAAACAGAACTTCTGTTGCTGTAGATAGATCCTCGAATTTTGGTGGCTCACGGTGAATTGGGTATCCGTTGCTTTTTTCAACTTGCTCAAGTCCATCGATAGCAGAACCAACAACGTTAAAAAGACGTCCGTGAATTTCCTTTCCGATAGGCATCTTAATTGGAGAACCTGTAGCACGTACATTCAATCCACGCTGCAAACCATCCGTCGCATCCATAGCAATTGCGCGAATTGTGTCTTCTCCAATGTGCTGCTGACATTCAAGTACAACAGTTGATCCATCGTGTTTAGTTACTTCGAGTGCATCAAGGATTTGTGGTAATTCTCCTCCTTCAGTGTCGAAACTGATATCGACAACCGGCCCGATAATTTGTGTGATTTTACCTGTTTGATTGGCCATTCTTTCTTAGCTTAATTCTTTGTTTTTGAACTCTTTCAGAGCTCCTCAAAATCGTCGGCAAATGTAGAATTTTAAAACAATAAAAAAGAGGGTTTTTGTAGTTTTATTTTTCTAACAAAATGAGTTCCGATTGTTCATATAATCTAAGCATCTTTGCCCTCCCTATATATGAAGGTTCATTACGGTATCGACAATTTCTCAGGCGCAAAGAATGCCATTGTTACTACAGGTACATTTGACGGCGTGCATCGCGGGCATTCGAAAATCTTAGATCGCCTCCGCAAATCATGTGAAGCAGCCCAAGGAGAAAGTGTATTACTCACCTTTCATCCTCACCCCAGACTCGTTCTTTTTCCCGACAATACCGATCTGAAATTGCTTAATTCTCAAAATGAGAAACTTGAGCTCCTAGAAAAAGCTGGGCTCGATCATGTCATCATACACCCCTTCACCCGAGAATTTAGTCGCACAAGCTCTTTGGAATACGTGCGCGACATCCTAGTAAATAAGATCGATGTGCATAAACTCGTTATTGGTTACGATCATCACTTTGGTAGAAACAGGGAGGGTTCATTTGAAACGCTCAATGAATATGCACATGTCTACAATTTTTTAGTGGAAGAGATTCCTGCTGAGGAGCTCAACCATGTGAACATTAGCTCAACGAAAATTAGAAATGCCTTATTGGCTGGTGACGTAGAAACCGCTAATAGCTTCTTAAACCATCCTTATGGCATCAGAGGTACCGTAATTGCCGGTCAGAAGATTGGGCGAAAACTTGGCTTTCCTACCGCAAATATTCAAGCCGACGACCACCACAAACTCATTCCAAAAGATGGAGCTTATGCGGTTAAAGTATTCGTTGACAGCAGCAGCTATGCTGGGATGATGAATATTGGTTTTAGACCAACCGTTAGCGGTGGAACGAGCAAAACCATCGAAGTTCATCTGCTAGACTTTGAGGCTGACCTCTATGACAAGCAGCTTCAAGTAGAATTTGTAAAACGATTACGCGATGAAGTGCCCTTTTCGGATATCGAAGCGCTGAAGGCCCAATTGTTGCAAGACAGCAACAAAACCCGAGAATTAGTCGTTTTAAAATGATGCGTTGGCTTTTCTTATTTCTGTGTTTGCTCCCGTCCTTAATGATGGCACAAAAGGCACGCACCTATGAGAGCCTTCAGGAAGCCCTAGAAAACCCAGAAGAAGTTTATAAGCTCGATTTAAAACGCAGCAAGCTGAAGGAATTTCCCCAAGAAATATTCCAGTTCAAAAACCTAAATTACCTCTCCTTAAAGAAAAACCGTCTCACGGAAATCCCTGCTGAGATTGGACAATTAAAAAACCTCGAAGTACTCATAGTTTCAAAAAATAAGCTTGATACCCTCCCACCTGAATTGGGCAGCTTGAGCAATCTGAAAGAGCTTTGGTTGGGTGAAAACCTCATCGCGCACATTCCTCCAGAATTGGGAAAATTAGCCAAACTCGAAAAGCTCGACTTATGGAGTAATCTCATCAATACTGTTCCTCCCGAACTAGTAGACCTAGAAAAATTAAAGTTTTTTGATCTTCGCGTCAACCCATTTAATGATCCCGAAATAGAAGCGGCGAGAAACATGATGCCCTGGCTGAAAGTTGAGTTTTCTATTTCTTGCAATTGTTTCTAATGAAGTGTTCTATCGAAATTAGCATGTACCCTCTGTCTGAAGATTATGAGCGCATTGTGCTCGGCTTTCTAGACAACTTGAAAAACGAAAATCTTGATTTTCGAACTTCTGGAATAAGCACTCAAATTTTTGGAGACTATCAAGAGGTCTGGCCTGCATTAGGCCGGGCAATGCAAAGGAGCTACGAAGAGCACGAAAAAGCCTCTTTCGTAATCAAAGTTCTATCAGGTGAACACAAGGCTTTGATGAATGGATATTGAGCTCATTATTGAGGCAGTTTCTGTAATTGCAGGTCTTGCCTACCTCTATCTTATCATTAGAGAAAAACGAATCGCTTGGTTACTAGGGGTCTTTAGCAGCATCCTGGCTATCTATCTCTTTCTCATTGGGAAGCTTTATTCTGAAGCTACACTTTACTCCTTCTATGTTATTACCGGAATCTATGGCTATGTCCACTGGGGTAAAGACAGCTCCGCTATTGTCATTCAAAAAGCAAAGGCAAAACAAGTACTTGGGCTCATTCTTATTGCCATTGCAGGAAGTTTTACCCTAGGCTGGTTTTTCCAGAAAACCAGTGATGCCGACATGCCTTATTTTGACGCAAGCACCAGCATTTTTAGTTTCCTAGCCACTTGGATGAGCACTCAAAAAATTCTTCAGAATTGGCTATTTTGGGTTCTTATTGATGCTGCGAGCATTGTACTTTATTCTATTAAGGAGTTGTATTTACTTGCAGGTCTTATGGCAGTTTACACAGTTATAGCGGTATACGGCTACTTAAACTGGAGAAAAAAATATGAAATCAGTATTCGTAATTAGCGGACCAGAGTCCACTGGTAAATCAACGCTCGCCCAGTCAATAGCTGAGGACTTAAATGCCACCCTGGTTGAAGAATATGCTCGTGACTATTTGGAAGAGTTTGGCCTAGACTACGAAGAAAACGACCTTCTTGCCATCGCCTATGGTCAACATAAGGCAATCGAAGAGGCTCAGGGAGACTTGATTATTTGCGATACCGATGTGCTCACTGTTATCATTTGGATGGCAACTAAATTTGGGAAAACAGATGATCAGCTAATGAAACTTTGGGCTGAATTTAAGCCTGTTAAATACCTCGTTTGTAAACCTGATGTTCCGTGGGTTTACGACCCTTTGCGCGAGTGCGAGCATCTCAGAGAAGAATTATTCGATCTTCAAATCAAACTCCTTGAATCGAGCGATAAAGCATTTGAAGTTATTGAAGGTGATTATCCAAATCGATATGAAATGGCGCGAAAAATTATCAATGCTTCGATTAAGGCCTGAACATCTCAAACTTAATTTTACATTTGGCCTGTCTCATTGGGGTGCCAATTAATGGCTGAGATCACACCCATTCTTTCTTCAAAGGAAAGAGGAACCTGATCCGGATAATGCCGGCGTAGGAAAGCAATAGCAAGCACTCCATTGATTAATAATATTCTATGAAAAAGTGTCTATTGGCTATTTTAAGTCTTTGTATTTACAATATCAGTTCTGCCCAAATTATTCGGGGTACTGTTTCGGATGAAAAAGGAAGCAAGCTCTTTGGAGCGAGCGTTTACGAAGAATCTAGTTATCGAGGAACAAGTACTGATCTTGAGGGGAAATATGAATTGAGAATCAAAGACTCCTCCCCAATTATTGTCTTTAAATACCTCGGATTCGAAGAGCAAAGAATTAGCCTTAGCTCGGACAAAGACACTGTGGTCGATATTGTTTTAAACAGCAAAGATCAGCAGATGGAAACCTACACCGTAGAAGCCTTACGAACGGATGAAAAAACGCCTATGGCAGTACAAAACATCAGCAAGGAAGAGCTTAACCGGAATAACCTAGGTCAAGATTTACCCATCCTACTAAACTTTAGCCCTTCAACTGTCACAACTTCAGATGCCGGCGCTGGTGTAGGTTACACGGGTTTAAGAATTAGAGGTTCAGATGCAACGCGAGTGAATGTCACCGTGAATGGGATACCAATAAATGATGCCGAATCTCAAGGAGTGTTTTGGGTAAACATACCGGATCTAGCCTCTTCAGTTGAGAATATTCAAATTCAACGAGGGGTTGGCTCATCCACCAACGGAAGCGGAGCTTTTGGAGCAAGTATTAATTTAATGACGGATAAGACCAGTAACGAAGCTTATGCGGAGCTAGACAATTCATTTGGATCATTCAACACCCGAAAACATACCATTGAATTTGGTTCTGGAACTATTCGTTCACACTGGAACTTTCAAGGCCGCTTGTCTAGCATCAACTCTGATGGCTTTATCGATAGAGCAAGTGCTAATCTGCGCAGTTACTACCTCAGCGCATCTTATCAAAAGAATAAAACAAGCCTTAAGGCGATTCACTTTTCAGGAAAAGAAAGAACATATCAAAGCTGGTATGGTACACCTGAAGGCAGAATCAATGGTGACGTGGCAGAGATGAATCGGCATGCCGATTTTGAAGGCTATAGCGATGTTCAAAGAGAAAACTTGTTGAACTCAGGACGCGACTATAATTTCTATTTGTACGACAATGAAGTTGACGATTATGGCCAGGATCACTATCAACTTCACTTTTCGCAAGGCCTTAATGATAAGTGGAGAATCAACTTAGCCGGTCACTATACTTTTGGTGAAGGCTTCTTTGAGCAATATCGTAATCAAGATGATCTTTCAGACTATGGAATCTTTGTTAGCGCACCTGCCAACTTGCTTATCCCAAGTACAGACTTGATTAGAAGAAGATGGTTAAGAAACCATTTTGGCGGACTCACTTATGGTTTGATTAGAGAAAGTGAAAAACTCAAACTCAGAATTGGTGGTGCTTATCACTATTATGATGGAGACCACTTTGGTGAGATAGTCTGGCTAGAGAATAATCCAGGGGTCGACCATTTGCAAAACTATTACCAGAACAAAGCCTACAAAAACGACGCGAACAGCTTTGTGAAATTGGATTATCTCCTAGGGGCAAAAACCGATTTATACCTCGACATTCAAGCTCGATTTGTCGACTACTCAACCATGGGCTTAGATAATGATCAACGTTTCCTCCTTGTAGACACAAACATGTTCTTTTTTAATCCAAAAATTGGTTTGAACAGACAAATAGGCAAAGGATCAAGAGCTTATGTTTCGTATGCAATGGGTAACCGCGAACCAACAAGAAATGATTTCATTGATGCTCCACTTGGCATCAATCCGAAACCGGAGCAGCTGCACGACATAGAGTTAGGCTACGAATCTAAAAACTCACGACTAAGCTATGGAGCAAATGCGTATTTCATGTATTACCTTAACCAATTAGTACTCACAGGTGAATTGAATGATGTAGGATCAGCGATTCGTACCAATGTTCCAGAAAGCTATAGAGCAGGAATTGAGCTTCAGGCTATTTGGAGAGCAAACAAGTTTGTTTTACTTGAAGGAAATTACAGCTTCTCTCAAAACAAAATCAGCAATTTTACTGAAACGATATATGACTACACCAATGGGTTTGATATTGTAGAAAATCAGTTTTCAAATACCGACATTTCTTTTAGTCCTTCGAATATAGCCATGGCGCAAGTCAGGGTATTTCCTGCAGAAAACCTAGAAATTGCACTCTTGAACAAGTATGTAGGTCTTCAGTATTTAGACAACACTGCTAATCTTGATCGCGCGCTTGACCCTTACTTCACGAGTGACTTGAGGTTGCGTTTGAGCTTAGATCCAAAATTCATGAAAGAAATAGAGTTCACAGCCTTGGTAAATAACCTCTTTAATACGCTCTATTCAAGCAATGGCTACACCTATTCTTATATTTTCGGAACGAGTGTTACAGAGAACTTCTACTATCCTCAAGCGGGTAGAAACTTCTTAATTGGTTTAAGGTTAAATTTCTAGTTAGGAGGCCCTTCCTGGCATGTCAATTTTGACTGCGCGCATTTCCATTGGCTTTTTCTTTGCTCCTGGGTTTTGGGCAACTTGAACTAATTCTCTAAAGAAGTCCATTTTATTCTCTCTTCTATTCCAAAATGACCCTTGCAAAACCGCTCCTTCAAATCCAACTTGATGGGCCAAACTCAATCGCTCACAATTTACACCCCCTAAAGCAAAAACCTTCTGCTTCGAAATTAGCATGTGATCAGCGAGTTGTTTCGGATTATAGGTTTGGTTGAACTCTGTAATATTATGTCGATCAAAAATTGGTTTGAGAATGACATAATCAAAATGAGCCTTATTTGTGATAAGATCCTGAAGACTTTGATATGAAACCGAACACCTCAGTTTGGGACGCAATAATCTGAGAAATGCTATTCCCAGTTTTTTTGACCATGATTTCTTTTGGCGTCTTCCAAGGTGTACACCACCAATATTGTAGCGGAAGGCTAATGAGTAATGTTGGTGCAACACAAGTTGAGCGTGATATTCTTTCGGGATTTTTTTGATGAAATCATTCATCTTCTTTCTATCCCAGTCGCGTTTTTTGATGTGGTAATAGGTCAAGCCTTCTTCAAACAAAGACTTGATAATTGGAATCTCAGTATTGGATTTCTGACTACTTGATACAACAACTAGCTCCAAGTTTCTTCCGATTTTAAAAGTGATTTCAATCCGCTAATAAAGTCCGGATCTTTTTCAAATACATTTCCCATTACAACCATATCTGCTCCAGCGTCATAGGCAAGTTGTAATTTCTCTAAGCTATCGACACCACCACCAATAACCAATGGGATAGAAATTGCTCTTTTCACTTCGCGAATAACCTCGGGATGTACTGGGTCTAGCGCACCACTACCTGCGTCTAGATAAACTAGCTTTTTGCCCATATACTCACCTGCTAAGGCAGTGTTCACAATAAGATCTACTCCTTCTTGAGACAGCGGATTAGTCCCACTTTTTCTTAACACAGAAGTATACTTGCCTCCATCCAGCACCATGTAAGCCGTCGGGATAATTTCAAGTTTAGAATCTCTAATCTCAGGAATAGCTTCAATATGTTTTTCAATTAACCACTTTGGGTCTCTTCCACTTAAAAGCGATAAGTACAATAGCGAATCTGCCTTTGAGCTCACTTGGTTTGTGTCTCCAGGAAAAAGAACAATTGGAAGATCACTTGCTTTCCTCAGTCGGTCGATACACTTCTCTGTTTGCCCGTCTTCAACAAAGCTCCCACCTAGCATCAAGGATATAAATCCGTAAACTTCTGCCTCCATGGCGAGCCGTTCTATGTCTTGATTTTCACTTTTATCAGGGTCGATTAAAACTGAAAGGCATTTTTCGCCGGCACTAATTTTTGATAAAAGTCGGGTGTAGAACACTTAACAAGTATAAATCATTGAGGCTTATGAAATACTAGGATGTAATTGTCAAATTCCATGACTGCCAGTGGATAAACAGTCGGATTTCCATCTTTTTTTATTTCACCATAGAGCAAATCTTCTTTTTCAAAAACACCCAAATGACTAATAAAATCAAGGCCTCCCTTTTGATAGATCTTAAACAGGACCTCCTTAGCGCACCAAATCTTGTAAAGGCCTCTCAAGTCATCTCCGATGTTGATAATTTCGTTGTGACTTGCGAATTTTCTGCTTATTCGTCTAATCTTTTCCGTTTTTCTTTCGATATCAATTCCTGCAGGTTTCGACTTTAGGAGCTGAACGCCAACCATTTCTTTTGAATGGCTGATTGAAACACTCCAATCACTCTGAGTTAAGACAGGACAACCCTCTCTGAGGTAATCTATCTGAACAGGCTTATCTAGCATCTTTGAACATAGCAACCTGCTGGCAATCCACTCCTTTAGGCGTAAATCATTTTTAAAATCGGGTATGCTTTTTTGATCTCCGTAAACATTCTTATACGCTATTTGTAATTCTTCCAATGACTCAGTTACAGTCCACAAGAAGATCATATGTTCGTCTTCATTACAGATTTGGTGGCTAAGAGGCATAAGTTTAGTTATTAATCCGTCGAAGTATTTGTATCTTCGCGGCCAATTTCATTATTAGAGAAAGACATGGACAATACTCAAGTAGGTTCAAGACCTAAGTACAAAGTAAAAGATATTTCATTGGCCGAATGGGGTCGTAAGGAGATCGTTTTAGCCGAAGCAGAAATGCCAGGTTTGATGAGCTTAAGAGAAGAGTTTGGTTCTACCAAACCTCTAGCTGGAGCAAGAATCGCAGGATGTTTGCACATGACTGTTCAAACTGCTGTTCTTATAGAAACGCTTGTTGAACTAGGCGCAGACGTAACTTGGTCTTCTTGTAATATCTTCTCAACTCAAGATCACGCTGCAGCGGCAATCGCAGCAGCAGGAATTCCAGTTTATGCATGGAAAGGAATGACAGAAGAAGAATTTGATTGGTGTATAGAACAAACGCTTTTTGCCTTTGAAGGAGAGCAAGCACTAAACATGATTCTTGATGATGGTGGAGACTTAACAAATATGGTTTTCGACAGATTCCCAGAACTTGTTGCAGGAATCAAAGGACTTTCTGAAGAAACGACTACAGGAGTTCATCGCTTATATGAAAGAGAAAGAAACGGAACATTAGTTCTTCCAGCAATCAACGTAAACGACAGTGTTACTAAATCGAAATTCGATAACAAATACGGCTGTAAAGAATCTCTAGTAGATGCTATTAGAAGAGCAACAGACGTAATGATGGCAGGTAAAGTTGCAGTTGTTGCAGGATATGGTGATGTAGGAAAAGGTTCTGCAGCTTCTCTGCAAGGAGCAGGTGCAAGAGTTATTGTTACTGAAATTGATCCTATTTGTGCGCTTCAAGCTGCAATGGACGGTTTTGAAGTGAAAAAGATGCTATCAGCGGCTCCAGAAGCTGACATTGTAGTTACTGCTTCTGGAAACAAGGACATCATTAGCGGAGAGCACTTCAAAGCAATGAAAGACAAAACTATCGTTTGTAATATCGGACACTTCGATAACGAAATTGATGTAGCATGGTTGAATGACAATTATGGAGAAACAAAAGATGTAATCAAGCCACAGGTTGACAAATACACCATTGATGGAAAAGATATTCTTCTTTTGGCAGAAGGAAGACTAGTAAACCTCGGATGTGCAACAGGTCACCCTTCTTTTGTAATGTCGAATTCGTTTACCAATCAGACCTTAGCTCAGCTTGAACTATGGAATAACACTGATGCCTACGAAAACAAGGTTTATACTTTACCTAAGCATTTGGATGAAAAAGTTGCGAAACTTCACCTTGCAAAAATTGGTGTTGAGTTAGAAGAACTTAGCAAAGACCAAGCAGATTATATTGGTGTGAAAGTGGAAGGGCCATATAAGCCAGAATTCTACCGATACTAGTTATCGAATAAAATACAGCTCAAAAAGGCTTGCTTCGGTAGGCCTTTTTTAGTTAAAGATGTGTAGGACGTTATTATCAAATGTGGTTTGATATCGCTGAAGAGGCAGGCTTCCTTGACCTTCGACC
>Ga0209631_10001581_pt1 | contig 28987 bp, 53 predicted proteins | sample COG_08_FD_184752 | JGI IMG/M metagenome (GOLD analysis project Ga0209631, IMG submission 184752) | Pelagic Microbial community sample from North Sea - COGITO 998_met_08 (SPAdes) (version 2) | ecosystem: Environmental > Aquatic > Marine > Neritic zone/Coastal water | place: Helgoland, sampling... | reverse complement strand
CATGCAAATTAATCAAAATCGTACCGATTGTTATATCGGCACCTTCACCTTTTCAAATGAAGATCAGGCTGAACTTAAGCAAATTCGAAATATGGTTATTAATCTAAACAAAGATTTAAAAAGCTTTGGATATGAATATCGTTATTATGTAAAGTGTCAAGGTCGAGGACCTCGTCGTAGAGGTAATAGAAACTATCTACATTCTCTACCTTTAAAATTTGCAGATAAAATGGATGCTTACATCTATCGTCGTAGGTAATTTTTCTTTTTTTCTCCCACTACTAGAGGTCCTGATGGACCTCTTTTTTTATATAAATAGATAAAAATAATCTATAGGTAGATAGTAATGGATAGCTTTAAAGGATACATTTCAGAAATGGCAGCACAACAAGGATTTCAATATGAAAAAAATGCTGCGGATGCTCTGAAACCATTAGGAATTGTTCCCGGCAATTTTAGTCCTGCCGGCGCAGGACATGATCAACCAGATTTGATGATTCAGAAATACGGTATAAAGGCCGGATTAGAATTAAAAATATCTGCGGCTTCTGCTGGTTCTCTTGTTATGAAGTATGACTCGGGTACTTGGTCAATAGGTAATCCAAATGAGAAAGATGATGAAAAATTATTCATTATAAATCTCGCGAAAGATGTTGGTATCACAAAATTAATTCAACAGCAATGGAAAGAAGAACCATTTAAAGGAACTGGATTAAGTAAAAAGACTGAAGCAGAAGCAGCGCTTTCATCTAAACGTGAGAGATATGAACGTGATTTGAAAATGTTTAAAGATATTAAAGGCGAAATTCCTGCTGCAAAAATTGAACAGTACTACAATAAGAAAAAAACGTATTACGTTAATATTGGAACACATGGTTTTTATTTACTTGGAACAAAGAATCCATTAAAATTATCTGGCATTCCTAGATTCAGTAAATCAGCTAAAGCTACATATAGAGCTAGAGTCCAATATAAAGGGAAAGACAATTATCAGTTTACTTTTGAAATGCAATTTAGTATTCCAGCCGCAAAGAAATCTCCATATAATATTGCGCCAGTTAAAGCTAAAAATAATGTCAATATTGGTAACTTAGATGTAAAGTGGTTTACCGGAGGATAGTATGCCTAAGACAAGATATTTTTCAAATACAGAATGGTCAGAATCTGTTGACATTGCTAAAGGTGTTGTCGTAGGTGCTACAGTACGAAACATTTTTGGTTACCAAGTATCTGGTGATACAACCTTAAGAGCTTGTTGGGAATTTGCTAATACTAATTATGTATTTCCTACAGTAGCTCAAGTGATGACAGTGACTACTGCAAATGCAGGTGATGCTAATAAGCTTATAAAAATTGTAGGACTTGATAGTAACTATAATGAAATCTCAGAGGTTGTTGTATTAGCTGCAGCCGGTGATGTTAATACTATAAATGAATATTATAGAATTAATGATATAGTTTTAATTAGTGGTACTACAAATGTTGGATTAATTACGGTTCAAAACACTGGTAAGACAATTAAATATGGTGGGATAAGAGCTGCAGATGGAAGAAATCAAGCGAGCATTTATACTGTTCCTGATGGATTTTCATTTTACTTATATAGATTAGATGCATTTTCGTCAGACACTACTTCAGGCAAACCTGCACTATTTAGAAATTTTAGTCAAAACAAAGCTGGACAACAATATAACACTGCCCGAACAACATTCTTAAATAATATGAGTATACAAAGAAGAATGCCTTTCAGATATCAACAATGCACTGACATTCAATTTCAACTTGCAACTCTACAAGGAACACATGAACTAAGTGTTTTTGGTGAAGGTATTTTAGTTAAAAATTAAAATAATAGTTTACAAATCAAATGAAATATGGTAAAATCAGCTTATACTTAATAAAGGTAAGAAAATGGAAAGCTTTAAGCAATACATATCAGAAGAAACAGAAACACTTAATGAAAGTGCACTTAAAGCTTTACGGGTTGCTACTAAAGCCCATTCAGGACAGACACGTAAAAGCGGTGGTAAATATATTGAGCATCCAAAAGAAGTTGCTCGGTTCGTACAAAAGTTTAAAAAATCAAACAATCTTTCGGCGTTAGTACAGGCAGCCTATTTACACGATACTATTGAAGATACTGATACAACATATGCTGATTTGGTTAAACAGTTTGGTGCTCTTGTAGCTGATATGGTTCAGGAATTAACAACTGATAAAGCTGCATCTGATGCAATTGGTAAAGGTGAATACATCGCTGGTAAGATGGCTAAAATGTCAAGTTGGTCGTTAGTTATTAAACTTGCGGATAGATTAGCAAACGTACAGGACATTGATACACGGCCTGCTGATTTTCAAAAGAAATACGCTGCACAGACTGCGCTTGCTATTAAACGTCTTCGTAGTGATAGATATTTAAGCAAAACACATAATAAGATCATATCAGCTATTGAGAAAAAAATTAAAGAATATGTATAAAATCAGCTTATACTTAATAAAGGTAAGAAAATGGAAACTTTCAAAAGCGTTATAAGCGAAAACAAAAACACACATATGACTCACATTGAAGATAGAGTCATATATGGTGGTGTTAAGGGAACGCGAGAAGCAATCTTCGCTTTACGCGATTTAAGAGATATGCTTGGAGGTGTTAAAGATGGTAATGTATCTGTTAAATGGGATGGTGCTCCTGCTATTTTTGCTGGGATTGATCCTTCTGATGGTGAATTTTTTGTCGCTAAAAAAGGGATCTTCAATAAGAATCCTAAGGTATATAAGTCTGATGCTGACGTGGATGCTGATACTAGTGGTGATCTGGCTCTTAAGCTTAAGCATGCCCTAAAGGAGTTACCCAAGCTTGGTATAAAAGGTGTGGTTCAAGGTGATTTTTTATTTGGTCCTGGTGATGTAAAAACGCAGAAAATCAAAGGAGAATCATATGTTACATTTCATCCTAATACTATCGTCTATGCGGTGCCAAGCCAGTCGGCTGGAGCTAAGGCTATTAAGCAATCTAAAATTGGAATCGTCTGGCATACAACCTATAAAGGTAACTCCTTCGAGACTATGCGAGCTTCGTACGGTGTGCAAGTATCCAAGTTTAACACAACCAGAACTGTGTGGTCGCAAGACGCAATGCTCAGGGATATGACTAAAGTAACTATGTCAAAAAAAGATACTGAAGAAGTCAATCAATACTTATCTCAGGCTGGAAAACTGTTTAATCAAATTTCTGGTAGTACACTTCGCCAGCTTGAAGGTAACCAAGACTTGGCACAACTAATAGAACAATTCCATAATAAATATGTACGTAAAGGACAAGTTATTACTGATACAACTAAGCATGCAAATATGCTTATACGTTGGATTAGATTAAAGTATGGAAAAGAAATTACAAAGAGGAAAAGTGAGAAAGGTAAACAAACTCAAAGAGATAAATTATCTCAATTGTTAACCTTTTTTGATGAAAAAAACAAAATAAGTTTAATAAAAATGTACGAATTACAAAAAGTTATTGTGCTAGCAAAATTAAAACTTATAAATATACTTAATAAACTACAAAAAGTTGATACTTTTGTTATTACAAAAAAAGGTTTTAAAACAACAGGTCACGAAGGTTATGTAGCAATTGATAGACTTGGTGGTGACGCGGTGAAGATTGTTGATAGATTAGAATTTTCATACAACAACTTCTCGCCTGACGTTATAAAAGGATGGGACAAGCCAACGAGGAACTAATGATCGATTTTAAAGATTTAATGATAGTAGATCTCCGACCAGGAGAACCAGTAGAAATCAAGTACGCTGACATGAAAAGAAAGCGTACAGATGAAGATGTTGAGGAAGCGCTTACAACGCCTCAACGCTTAGCACGTTCAAGACAAATGAAACGATTTAAATCTCGTTTGAAATTAGGTCGTCAGCGTGCAAGCAGAAGAATTGCATCAAAGGAAAAACTTGAAAAGCGCGCTAAAAAGCAAGCAAGGAATGCTGTTCTTAAAAAACTGACTAAGGATGTTCCTAAGTCAGAGTTGACTTTTGCCCGTCGCCAAGAAATAGAAAAACGTCTAGATAAAATGAAACCTCGGATCGACCGACTGGTTAAAAAGATGTTGCCAAAGGTAAGAAAAGCAGAGTTAGCTAAAAGAAGAAAGTAAATGTATAATTCGTTTAAACAGTTCCTTGTAGAAGAGGAAAAGACCGTTTACTTTACATTCGGTCGAATGAATCCTCCTACGATTGGTCACGGTAAAGTGATGGATACTCTAGCCAAAAAATCTGGCAAGATGCCATACCGCGTGTTTGTATCTCAATCTCAAGATGCAAAGAAAAATCCATTAACATATCAAGAAAAAATTAAATACGCGAGGAAGATGTTTCCTCGCCACGCTCGTTCTATTATATTAAATAAAAAAATTAGAAATGCATTAGAAGCCGCGTCAGTTTTACATAGTGAAGGTTACATTAACCTTGTAATGGTTGTAGGTTCTGATAGATTAAATGAATTCAGTGCACTTTTAAAAAGATACAATGGACAAGATGGCCGGCATGGATTCTATAATTTTAAATCCATAAAAGTTATTTCAGCAGGTGAGAGAGATCCTGATGCTGAAGGAACTGAAGGTATGTCAGCATCTAAAATGAGAAATGCTGCAACAGAAAATGATTTTACAACATTTGCTCAAGGGCTTCCAAAAAATACAGCAAATAACGAAGCGAAGAGAATGTTTAATGCAGTTCGAAAAGGAATGGGTTTAAAAGAACAAAAAGAATTTAAAAATCATATACAATTAGAGCCAGTTTCTAACTTAAGAGAATCATATGTACAAGACAAAAATCTTTTCACTATAGGTGAAAGTGTAGTTATGATGAAAAATGGTATAGTTGGAAAAATTAAACACCTTGGAACTAATTATTTAATAGTTGAATCAAAAGGTGAAACTTGGAGATGCTGGTTAAGTGATGTTGATAAAGTAGATCCAAGAGAATTTACATTTGATGTCTTAGATACTCCTAAAGAGTATACTGATGGGGTTGTTAGAGAATCATTAAATGAAGCTGCAGCTCCTCGTTGGAAAAGATCTGGACCAAATGGTGAAATTGAAATCACTGTTAAAGGCCAAAAATATGGAATTGAAAAAGCATTAGATCATAATGAACGCCATAAAGGCGAATGGAAAATTATGATGTGGGATAAGCGTAGACGTTCTTGGGAATGGGATAATACTGTACAAGGCAAAGCCTACGCCAAAGAACTTGTTATGGACAAGTTAGACGAAGATCGTTGGTATAAAGATCAACCAGAGTGGGGTACACCTGAATCTACTAAAAAGGCAAGACGGGTAACTCCAGGAGAAAAAGCCGAAGCCATGAGTTCTCCTCAAGATTCAGATATTAAAGATCGTAAAGGAACCCAGCCGAAAGCATATCATGCAGGGTTGTCTAAGAAGACAAAGATTTCAAGAGATAAACATTTTAAGAAGTATGCTAAAATGGATGATGATAATCCAAAGGCATATAAAAAAGCACCTGGAGATGCCACTGCAAAAACAAAAACAAGTAAGCATACCCTAAGGTTTAAACAAATGTATGGAGAAAGCCATGATTAAATTTCAAGCTTATATTTCAGAAGATGCATCAGCCGCATTAAAGAAAAAAGCAGAAAAATCTGGCATGCCATTAGGAGTATTACGTAAAGTATATAACAGAGGTCTGGCTGCATGGAGAACTGGACACCGCCCAGGCACTACTCCACAGCAATGGGGCTTAGCAAGAGTAAATTCATTTGTTACAAAATCATCAGGGACATGGGGCAAAGCAGACAAAGATCTGGCAGCTAAAGCAAGAGGATAAAATGGGCATACAATCAGCAGATAAAAAACCAGAAAAATACACAACGCCTGACGGAAAATCAAAGATTCGCATGGTACCTGTAGATAAAGAAGTAATTAAGCGTGAGGCGTCAGCACCTAAAATAGATTTACAAAAATTTAAAGCTCATATGAATAGAAATAAAAAGCCAAAGAAAATGTCTTCTACTCAAAAAGCATTATCTGATATTAGTAAACGTGCTAATAAACGTGCTAATGAAGAATGGGTGTGTGGTAAATGTAGTTGTGATCCTTGTACTTGCGAAGGACTTCATGAAGACTGCGGCTGTGAATCATGTAAAAGTAAGAGAGCTCAAAAAGAAACTGCCACTCCTCTGCGTACATTAAAACTTATTAATAAGATTAAAAAATCTGGAGTTGTTAAACAAGGTTCAATGGCAAAAGAAGATGCTAAAGCAGAAAAAGAAATGGACCGCTTAAGAATGATGAGAAAAAGTGCCCGTGGATCTATGAAACAAGCCGCGCAGGCTGGTAGTCATAAAGATATGGTAAAAGCTATGAGCACTGTCAGACATGCGTCAAGAGCAATGAGTAAAATGAATAAAATGAAAACTCAAAATGAAGCTCGTGGTGAGGATGCTAAAGGACACAAAAGAGCTACAGAAAAAGGTGCTGGATTAACACAAAAGGGCGTGGATGCTTATAACAGAAAAACTGGTGGTAATCTAAAAACAGCTGTAACTGGTAAAGTGAAACCCGGAAGTAAAGCTGCTGGAAGAAGAAAATCTTTTTGCGCTCGGATGGGTGGAATGCCTGGACCTATGAAAGATGAAAAGGGTCGGCCTACTCGTAAAGCCATGTCTTTGAAAAGGTGGAAGTGCTAATGGAAAAGGGAACAGACCAACGTTTAGACAGAATAGAAGAAAAGCTTGATAAGCTTAGTGATGTAGTTGTTTCTATTGCTCGATTCGAAGAAAAAATGGATGCTTATAACGAATATCGTGAAAGATCTTGGGAGCGTATGAATAAGTTTTCAGAAAAATTAGATACTATTGAAAAGAAATGTGATGATAACGCTCGTACTGTACACACTATAAATAAATTATTCTGGGTAGCAATCATCGCGGCGATTGGTACGTATGTAGCCAACATTCTAATGTAAGAACGGAGAAAAACATGAGAGAATGGGTAAAAGAATTACTAGAAAAAAAGAAAAAGATGGATCCCGTTGATAAAGATGAGTTAAAAGGCACTCATTCTGATCGTGAAGATGGGGACATCGACAATGACGGTGATGAAGATGGATCTGATAAGTATCTTCATAATCGGCGCAAAACAATTAAAAAATCTATGAGCAAAGATGAAGGATATACATCTAATGCTCAAAGAAAAGCCGTCTGGGCAACTCGCAATGATGGCGGCAAAGGACATCCGGATGCCAAAAAAGAAGCCGTTGGAAAAAAGGTTTTAACTCCTAAGCAAGTTAAACGGGCACTGGCAAGTATTAAGCCACCTAAGAAAAAACCAACGCTGCCACAGGCGCCATGGGATAAAAAGAAAAATGAAGCATATAATGAACCTCAGGGCCAGGCCAAGAGTATGATGTCACCTCTTCATAAATTACGTTTGGATAAAGAAAAGGCTGATCGTGATAAAGACGGTAAACTCAAGAAAGAAGCTTCATCAGTTGATGAAATTTCAAGAACAAAATTATCTAAGTATTCTAGCGCTGCTAGTAAAGATATTGCACAAAAAAGAAATAAAGTTAAATCTGCATTAGATCAACCAGCAAGCGTTAAGCACGCCAAAGCTGGTTTGAAAGCAATGCAAGGCTTAACTAAAAGATCAAAGGGGTCTGATATGTATGTAAATAAAATGACAGGCCGTTCAAAAGTTAAACCAACTAATGAAGCGGCAGTTGATGAAGTCTCAAAAGGAATGGTTGGTAGATATTTGAAAAAAGTACCAGCTTCTGCTGCACATGCAGGAGATCGTACCGGAACTGGTGGAATGGGTCAAGCAGGTGCTTCAGCTGATGTCAAAAAAGGCTATGAAAAACAACGTAAAAAAGGTATTGCTCAATTTATGAGACGCCAAAGAGGCACAGACATGGCTGTTAATAAACTCACGGGTAAAGCAAAGGTGCCAGCTAAAGAAGCATATGAAAATATTCCAACTGCTGATAAAAAGCATAAAGGATATCAAGATCCTATGGGTAAAGGTTTGGCGCCGAACGCAAAGACTCAGTTAGCAAAGAAAATGCCAACACCGGAGCCAGTTGATGAACCAAAAGTTGATGCAAAGAACTTTAAAGATTTCCGTAAAGGTTTGAAAGCATCACCAAAAAGAAAAGGTGATAACCCACAAGGAGATAAGGCTCCTGTAAAATAAATGAAAATACTTCATAATGTAACTGATGAAAATTTTCAGTTCTTTGCAGCGCGGCATTATTATAATCCACGTTGTATTGATATAGAAGAATTTCACGAAGATCTGAGTAGATTTAAGTATGTTAAAAGACTGGTAAACAAGTACTTAGAAACAGGAAAGTTGTCAGAAAGATTAATACTGAATCATTTGATCGTTATATTTAATGCCTTTGATATAGAACCTTCTTTAAAGATGCTAGATTATAAATTAGATGAGAAACAATGGGAAGTCATTAAGCCTTTCTTAGTATTCTTAAAACATATTAAAAATGATCAATATGTGCATGTGGAAATGGATAAGAAGGTGATTGAAGCCTTAAGGAAAATTTAATGGGAATAGTTAAAAGAGCTGCCGACCTTGCATTTACGTTTAGATTTCTTCGCATGCTTGTCATGGATTGGAAGAAGTGGGATGCGTATAAGTTAGGTGTGATTGATGAAAATGGAAAAAGAAAAAAAGAAGTTAAGCTTGATACAGATGAGAAAAAGTCTGCCTTTACTCCGTTCATAAGACTTGCCGCAAATGTAAAGAGAACAGTTGGCTTCAACAAATTGACATCAATCGCAGCAGCTCTATATCTTATTAAAGAGCATAATCAATTAAACGATAAAGACATTGATAAAATACTAGATGGGCTTAATATAGATCCAACAGATCTTATTAAAGAGCAAAATGAATGGTTTGTATTAGAAGACAATAGATTATCACCAGGAATTTATAAAGTAAAGTACTCTAAAGTTATAAATACAACATATGAGGAGGTAGTCTCTGCTAAAGATAAGATCAAGGTAGACAACACCGCTTATCCTATAGGTCAGATCTACGGTTTAGATATTTACGAAGCAGTCCACCTTCTCTCAAACCAAAAGGTGTATGTAACACCGGGAGAATTAATAAAATGAGTTTATGGGATAACATTAGAAAGCGTAGAGCTGCGGGTAAACCTAAATTAAAACCAGGTGATAAAAACTATCCAAAGACCTTGAATATTGAAGAAGTTCCTGCTGGCGCTAACACTGGATCTATTCCTAATCCTGCTACAACGGCACAAGGTCAAATAGCCGTTGATCGCAGAAGAAGAAAAGACAAGCATCCTAAACTCTTAAAGAGATTTAGAAGGTATGTAGAGATTGGCAAGTAAAATTTCAGAAAATACTGAAGTTGCTTTACCACTTAGAAATATTTTATCTTTAGTTGTAGGAGCAAGTATTGCCACGTGGGCATACTTTGGTATTGTAGAACGATTAAATAGTATTGAAACATCACAAACCATGATGCATGCTGACGCCCAGATGAATACTGAGTTTCGTATTAAATGGCCTCGTGGTGAAATGGGAAGTTTACCAGCAGATAGCGAACAATTTATGCTAATAGAACATTTAGCTGGTGAATTAGAAAAACTCACAAAAGAAATAGAAAGCGGCAAGGCTCCGTTTGATCAACAACAAAAACTTCAAATTGATTTTATGCAAAAGCGTATAGAACATTTGGAAGAAACACATGAAAAAATAAGAAATGACATTATGGATTTAATCCATCAAATAGGAAATATTCCACAGATGACATCAAACAATAACGCCCATTCAGGACACTAAAAATGGATTTAATGCCAATATTTTTATTTGTTATGTCAACTTCAAGTTATGTAGAACTTGGAGAATATAAGACTATGGAAGAATGCATGCAAGCTTTACCAATAGCTGAACAAATGTATAGTGAGGATAAACACGTTATGTGTGGAGATCCTAAAGAACACGATAGTGGAGATCATGAAAATCATATGAAACATGGTAATCATGGAGACCACTAATGATAGAAACCTTATTTATTCTTTTTCTGTATATGAACAACAAAGCTATAGAGTATACACCAAAGGATAGCTTAGGTGATTGTTTAGGAACCAAGCGTCAAATTGAACGAAATCTTGGTGATAGTAGCAGATATTCTTGTGAGAAGCATACTGTTAAAACTATGGAAAAGACAAATGGTAAGAAAGAAATAGTAGAATTTATTGAGGATTAAACATGGCTAGACTTTATTTAATATTACTAATTTTAGGATTAATGTCTTCTATTGGATATGCTGGATATTCTTATTATATGTGGTCACAGGAAACAATTGGGACACTAAGAGAAAACAATGTCAAATTAAAATCTGCTGCAGAAACTTTACAAGTAACAGTAGATAAAATGGCAGAAGACGCACAAAGAAATGAAGAATTAAATCGTAATTTGACTAACCGATTACAAAAATCACAAGAGCACCTTGATAAACTTAGAGGTGTATTTGCAGAAATTGACTTGACTATGGAGGCATTAACAAATGCGCAAGGACTCGAAGATAGAGTTAATGCAGCAGTTAAAAAGCTCATTAACAGAATACAAAATGAAACCACTCCTCCTTCTGACGATCCCATTCCTACTGACAGCATGCGGGATGAGGACGGCGGAAACGGAAGTAGTGGTCCAAACTGAATACCAAGAACAACTTGTTCCTATTCAGGAAAGACCTAAAGCCGTGGCTATGCCACCGGTTGATTGGTTTATTATTACTGAAGAAAACCTAGAAGAAAAGCTGGCAGAAATTGATACCAAGACAGGTGATGTAGTTTTATTTGCTATAACTCCTAAAGGATATGAAAACCTAGCTCTTGGTATAGGTGATCTACGTAGATATATAAAGGACCAACAGGCCGTTATAGGTTACTACGAAGAAGCTTTGTCTAAAGACGAATAAATCAATAAAAATTAAAAAAAATATATTAATATACCACATATGGTATATGTACAAACCCGTGTTTTAATATATAATACTATCAATTAAACAATCCTACTTATGTGGCATACCATTTAGGTGTGCTTGATTTTTTTTACTCAAAGGAAACACTTATGTTAAAAATAGTTCCAAACAATTCAGAAGTCAATACCCGTCAACTTTTGTCTCAGACTAAATTTTATGAAGGGTACTCTCGTTGGGATGATGAATTAAATCGTTATGAAACTTGGGAAGAGGCTGTGACTCGTGTCATGGATATGCATAGAGAGTATTATTCAGAAAAAATGTCACCGGAACTAGAACAACTTATAGATGAAGCAGAGTCCTTATATAAACTACAATATGCTTTAGGTGCTCAGAGAGCGCTCCAGTTTGGCGGTGAACAGCTCAAGAAGCATCAAATGCGGATGTACAATTGCACGTCTAGTTACGCAGATAGAGCAGCATTTTTTGGTGAATTGTTTTACATCCTTTTGTGTGGTGCTGGTGCTGGCTTTTCTGTTCAAAAGCATCACATAGATAAGATGCCAGACATTACAGAACGTAAGAAACAAGCAAAAGGATTTGTTGTTGAAGATTCAATTGAAGGCTGGGCTGATTCTTTATCAGTTCTTATGTCTTCTTATTTTGTGGGTGGCGGAACTCATCCAGAATTTCAAGGACGTAAAATTTATTTTGACTTACAAAATGTAAGACCAAAAGGCGCAAAGATTTCAGGTGGATTTAAAGCACCAGGACCAGAACCTCTCCGTCGTGCTCTTGATAAAATTGAACATATGTTACAGGGTATAATTTTATCTGGTCGTAAAAGACTTAAACCAATTGAAGTATATGATATTTCAATGCACGCTGCTGACGCAGTTTTAGCAGGTGGTGTACGTAGATCTGCTACCATTTGTTTATTTTCACCAGAAGACGAGGAGATGATGAATGCCAAAACAGGAAATTGGTTCAACGATAACCCTCAACGCGGCAGAAGCAATAATTCAGCTGTTATCGTCAGATCCGAAATTACTAAAGAAGATTTTAAAAAAATCATGGAACCAATTAAACAATTTGGAGAACCAGGATTTTACTTTGTCGAAGACAGAGATTTCACGACTAACCCGTGTGTTGAGATTGGTATGTATCCGCAAATTGATGGAAAATCAGGTTGGCAGGGATGTAACTTAACTGAGATAAATGGTGGCAAGTGTACAACTGAAAAAGAATTTTATAAAGCATGTCGAGCTGCTTCAATTATGGGTACGCTTCAAGCAGGATACACTGATTTTAAATATATCAGTGAAATCTCCAAAAAAATCTATGAAAGAGAAGCACTACTTGGTGTTTCGATCACAGGTTGGATGAATAATCCAGATGTTCTATTAAATAAAGAAGTTCAAGAAAAAGGCGCAGATATTGTCAAACAAATCAACAGAGAAGTTGCAGAGCTTATTGGAATCAATCCAGCGGCTCGAACAACGTGTGTCAAACCAAGCGGCAATGCTTCGGTTTTATTACAAACTGCTTCTGGTATTCATGCTGAGCATTCCCCTCGTTATCTGCGCCACATTCAATTAAATAAGGAGACCGAAGTTGCTCAGTTACTTGCTTCTGAAAACCCTTACATGGTTGAGGAATCGGTATGGTCTAGCAATAACACTGATTTTTGTATTGCTTTTCCTGTTGTTTCCCCCCAAAACTCTCTCTATAGAGAAGACCTGTATGGAACCGAATTGCTTGAAAAAGTCAAGCTCGTTCAATCCAGCTGGGTGGAAAGTGGAACCAATAGAGACTTGTGTGCTGATGAACGAATCCGTCACAATGTGTCAAACACCGTTACAGTGATGCCACATATGTGGGCACAAATTGAAGATTATGTATTTGAAAATCGTAATTATTTTGCAGGTATTAGTTTCTTAGCAGGTTCCGGGGATAAAGACTTCGCACAAGCTCCTATGAGTGAAGTCATGACTGAAGATCAGATTGTAGATAAATACGGTAAAGCTGCACTATTTGCATCTGGTCTTATTGTCGATACACGTAAATCAGGATTTAGAGATCTCTGGGATGCCACTTTTATAGCACAACAATCAGAGGAATATAGAGGAGAAGTAAGCGACTTGAACAAAGAATGGATCCGCCGCTTTAATAAGTTCGCTGACAACTATTTTATGGGTGATACAAAGGAAACTGAGTATTGTCTAAAAGATGTTTTTCTCCTCCATAAATGGACCAAGATTCAACAGAATTATAGTGCAGTGGATTTTGTAACACAACTGACAGAAAAAAGATTTACAGATATCGATACAATGGGCGCAATGGCATGTCATGGTGGAGCATGCGAAATTACTTTCTAGGAGCATAAGGGATTGAAACATTACTACATCGAGTGTCAATACTGCGAAGAAGAAACTACAGTTTCCACACAACAAGAAGAGCCGGATTTTTGTCCTATGTGTGGAACACAAGTAAATGCTGTTTATTTAGATCAAATGGAAGATTCAAGCGAGTAATAAAATGGAGATTAATTCAGTAGCTACTAATATACAAAACGCCATGATGATGCAAGGCGCAAGTAGAAATATGCCTATGAATACTCCTAATGAAGCTCAATCATTAAAAGGTGTAAGTGAAAATATGCCTTTTAATTACGAAGCTAAAAATACAAACCGTGAATATATTTGTGAAACTTATTACAATTATAATGCAAAAGGTGAACGAGTAATGATTAGACAAATAGGACACATGGTTGATATTATTGTACTATAAATAGATCCATGTGGTATTACAATGAAAAAGAATTTGAACCAGCTAAATTTTCTTATGAAGATTTGGCTGGTTTTGTTTACATAGTTACTGATTTAAATAACGGTAAAAAATATGTAGGAAAGAAATTATTTTGGGGAACAAGAAAATTAAAACCTCTTAAAGGAAAGACTCGTAAAAGAATAAGCAAGATAGAGTCTGACTGGAGAGAATATTTCGGATCTAATGAACAAGTAAAAATGTTAGTCGAAAATGAAGGACAAAAAAGATTTAAAAGAGACATCCTCCACCTATGTAAAGCCAAAGGTGAAATGACTTATTTAGAAATGAAAGAACAGATTGATCGTGAAGTACTATTCCGTGATGATTATTATAATGAATTTATTGGAGGTAAAATTCATAGTAAACATTTAAAGGAATACAAAAATGTACGAATACAAAGCAAAGATTCTAAAAGTGGTTGATGGTGATACAGTAGACGTAGACATTGACTTAGGGTTTGGAATTGTATTGACCGATGAAAGAGTTAGAATTATGGGGATCGATACTCCTGAAACTAGAACAAGTGATAAGATTGAAAAGATCTTTGGACTAGCAGCAAAAGAAAGAGCAAAAGAACTTTTAGCTTCAGGCGGAATTCTAAAAACTTTTGCAGCAAAAGATGGTGAGGATATGAAAGGAAAGTTTGGTCGTATCCTTGGTGATTTTATTTTAAGTGATGATCGTATGTTCACCGAAGTTTTGATAGAAGAAGGACATGCTGTCAAATATCATGGACAGAATAAAGCTGATGTCGAAAAAAGTCATATGGCTAATAGAAATAAGTTAATGTCTGAAGGCACAATAGATCCAAAGGAAGTACAAAAAGTTTCTGCGAAATAAAAAAAATGGTTTACATTTGATAAGAACTATGGTAGAATGGTTACATAATGATAGGAGTAGACTATGATTTTAATAGATTATAATGGTATTGCCATCGGCAATGTAGTAGTACAACGTCTTGCAGCGGATGAGAATCTTATTCGACATATGATTCTAAATTCAATTCGTATGTATAGACAAAAGTTTGGTAATGAATATGGCGAAGTTGTCATCGTTGCCGATGGTGCCAATAACTGGCGTAAAGAGGTTTTTCCTCAATACAAAGCTAGTCGTAAAAAATCACGTGATGCATCATCCATTGATTGGAATGAAGTCTTCCGTGTTATTAATATGGTACGTGACGAAATTCGTGATAACTTTCCCTATAAAGTTATGCACCAACATGGCTGTGAAGCCGATGACGTAATTGCTCAAATCGCGTTACAAACTCAAGAGTTTGGCAAGCATGAGCCTGTTATGATTGTTTCTGCTGATAAAGATTTTATTCAATTGCAGAAGCATAAGAACATCCGTCAATTTTCTCCTATGACTAAAAAATATGTTACTGATCCTAATCCTCATAAATATATGATGGAACACATTTTCCGCGGAGATGGTGGCGACGGAGTCCCTAATGTGCTCTCTGATGACAATGTTTTTGTAGAAGGACGTAGACAGTCTCCTGTGACAAAGAAGAAGATAGAGGAATGGAGATCAGCTGATAATTTACAAGCTGCTATGGGAAATGATATATATCGTAACTATCAACGTAATCAACGTATGATTGATTTAACTATGACACCTGATAATATTAAACAGGAAATTATTGAAACCTATGACAGCCAAAATCCTCTGTCAAATAAAGGAAAAGTTTTCCCTTATTTAATTGCAAAGCGCTGTAAATTACTTATGGAAAACGTTCAAGAATTTATATGATGAATATATATAAAATTAGAAATAGGAGTTTATAATGGTAATGCTAGTTCATGAAGTTCTTGAAGAAGCTAGAAAAAAACGAAAAAAAGAAGAACGAGTACAAGTGCTAAAAAGCAATAATTCTTGGGCACTTAAAGATATTCTCAGAGGTTCAATGGATCCCACCATTGAATGGAATTTGCCAGCCGGCGAAGATGTACCCTACGAACCTAATCAGCCCCACTCAGCGCCAGGTAATCTGTTGCGTGAGAATAAAAAGTTTAAGTACTTTGTAAAAGGTGGCGCAGGCGACGGAATGATGAAGGCAAAACGAGAAAAGATATTCATTGGGATTTTAGAAACTATAGATCCTAATGATGCACTGTTAGTCATTAATATGATTAACAAACAACCGCCTTCGGGCATAACTAAACAAGTAGTAGAGGAGGCTTTCCCTGGCTTACTTAAGGGTTAAAACAATACAAACAGAAACTCAAACTACTAAGGTCGCGGTACTTCGGTATTAGCGGCTTTATATACTTCAAAGGAGGACAAATGTCCAAGTTAGAAAGACTGCAACGAGATTCGATCGAGCTGAAAAGATTTGTAGAAAAACTAACAAAGGAGGGTAATGATTCATTAGCATCAAAAATTATTGTTAAAAAGAAATTTTTAGATAGCAGAATTAATGAATTGTATTCTACAGCATAAAAAAGGTGTACATTCGTGAAATATTTGGTATAATAGATAGGGAGCTTTAAGGTGGGTGGATAAATAGAGATATATTATTCACTCATCTTTCGTTAAAATGAATCACTTGCAAATTTATGGTTTACATTTTGTCTTATATATGGTAAGATCTTATAATGGAGGTTACACATGAATATTTTTATCTTAGATCGTGATCCTATTATTGCCGCACAATACCAGTGCGACAAACATGTGGTCAAAATGATTGTCGAATCAGCTCAAATGTTATCCACTGCCCACCGTATGATTGATGGTTATGTTGAAAAACGACCATCAAAATCAGGCAAGCGTATAATTAACTATTGGGTCCATCCTAGAGCAGATAAGGAGGAACGTTTGTACAAGGCTGTCCATCATAGCCATCCATCCACGGTATGGACTATGGAATGCGCTGCTAATTACAAATGGCACTACGATCATTTTTGTGCTTTGCTTATGGAATATACTCATAGGTACGGAAAAACACATAGTACTGATAGACTAAGAGACATTCTTGTATTGCCTCCACGTAATATTGAAGGCTTTGCACAGAAACAAGGTGTTAAAACACCATTTAAATTAGCAATGAAAGATTATCCCGAATGCATTGCTCTTGGCGATCCAGTCGAGGCTTACCGTGCATTCTATCAAACCAAGCAATCAAGATTTAAAATGGCTTGGACAAACCGCAATGTACCTGAATGGTTCAAGGAGGTAGCATGACCAAAGAAAATACCCGCGCAAAAAGACTAATGAGATCAAAGGCCGCAAGGCTACGTAGAAAAGTTCGTAAGACTATGATTGAAGAACGAACTTTGCGTCTGTTTGCTCGACTCCGAAAAAAAAGGAAACAAGCTGCATAAAGTTGTTTACTTTTGGTTTAAATTGTGGTAGATTAAATTATGGATATAAAATTTTCTGGATATAAAATGTCATCTAAACAGCAAGATATCATATGCGAAGCTTGTGATCTTATGCTTAGCCAACTCGTGTCAAAAAGATTAAAGGACTCTTTATTCTTAACTATTCATGTTGTTAAAGATTTACATGTAACACATAATGTTTGGGGCGATGTAGATGTCGAAGACTGCTACGAAAAATCACCAAAAGAATACACAATCCGGTTAAATTATTCCGGTGTAAAATCCTTTATTAAAATGTTAGAAGTGTTGAGCCACGAGTTAATTCACGTAGCTCAATACGCTACACGTAAAATGAGGATTTTATCAGAGTCATTTAAAGTGGCTTATGGCAAAGAACACTTTAATAGTTATCGTATGCCATATGCTGAAAGACCATGGGAGATTGAAGCGCACGAAAAAGAATACGTTTTATTTAGTAAAGCAGTTAATTCTTCTGATAACATACAAAAATACATAGAAAAATCTAGTTGGAAATATGGGTTAGGAATGTAATGTTTGGCGAAATAGAATATAAAGTTGTAGATGAACTTAAGTTTGGCCCTGAGGATAATCCTGGTACTTGGCTTCGTTTAGAAGAATCGCCAAAGGGAAACAGGGTTATACGTTCTTGGAGTGGCGCCGGTAAAAATAAATACTGGAAAGTCATGTATAGATATGATGTAGATAAAAATTGGGAAAGCTGGAAAAAGACATGCCAACGTACACGCTTAAGGACATAAAACATAATCAACAATGGGACATTATATGTTCTTGGGATGAATTACAAGAAACATTAAATAATATGCCAGATGTAATTCTAGTACCCTCAGCTCCAAAGATTGTAAGTGGAGTTAAAGGCTTGAACTCTCATATTCCGTCAGGTTTTAAAGACGTATTAGATAGAGTAAAAAGTGGCTCAGCAAAAGATAATAAAATTAATACACATCGATGAAAAAATCAAACTCAATGAATGTCTTGATAGACGAATTAGAATTTTTTGAACCAATAACTGATACACAGGAAAAAGTTTGGGAGGCATGGAAAGAAGGTCATAATTTAGTTTTAACAGGATCGGCGGGTACTGGTAAAACTTTTATTGCTTTATATTTGGCACTAAGAGAATTTTTACAATCCTCTTTATATAGAAAAATTATTGTAGTACGATCAGTTGTTCCTACACGCGATATTGGCTTTTTGCCTGGAGATGAGAAAACCAAAAAGGAATCTTATACAGTTCCGTATAAAGCTATATTTAGTGAAATGTTTGGATATGAAGGCGCTTGGGGCAAGATGCTTACAGCAAATAAAGTAGATTTCCAATCTACATCTTTTATTAGAGGAACTACATTTGATAATGCAATTGTAATAGTTGATGAATGTCAAAACTGTAATTTTCATGAGCTTGATTCTATTATCACGAGAATTGGATTAGACACTAAAGTTATTTTTTGTGGAGATTACTATCAATCAGATTTTAAAAAAGATGATGAGAAAGAAGGACTTCTAAAATTTCTTACTATCTTAGAACAAATGAGGCACTTTAGACAATTTACTTTTGGATGGGATGACATTGTCAGATCTGACTTAGTTAGAGATTATATTATGACAAAAGAAATGTTAGAAATAAGGTAACTACTATGTTTTACGAAACGATAAAAAACAGAAAACAAGTTAGATGGTATGATCAGGAAAGGTTTCCTAAGACTACTCTTATTAGCGATTGTTTAAAAAAGACGTATGAAACTGTAGCATCTAAACAAAATTTAATGCCATACAAAGTTACGGTAATTGGACCATTTAACAAAAAATTAAACCAAGGGTTGTATGAAATATCTCAGCATAGCGGTGTAAATGCTAACTATAATTTATTAACAGCGCCATATCAGTTTATTTACACAGTAAGGTTAGCAGAAGGAAACGCTAAAGTTGAAAGAGACTTGGCTGGAGGACACTCACAGCCTCCAATGGATCCGAAAAAATATAAAGATAGAATTATAATTAAAAGTACTAATATAGAAATAGGAATGCATGCTACTATATTAAGTAAGCTTTTAATTGAAAATGGATTAGATGTTTCTTACACTTTATGTTTTGAAGATTTTGAAAGCAATCCAGATTATTGGATAGATCGAGGGTTTAATTTTATCAATGATGAAGTACAATTTATAATGTCTGCTGGATACCCTGATCCTGAAAAATATGTAGAATCATGGGAAGATAAACCAGATTATTCTAAAGTAGTAGCGTGGATATGATAAAGATTTATGGTACTCCTACATGTGGGTGGTGTAAGAAAGCAGTTAATGCGTGTGAACAGTATAATTTAAAATACGAATACATAGAACTAAATACATCAGAAAAACAAAAACAATTTAAAAAAGATTTTCCAAATGCTAAAACTATTCCACAAATAACTTGGTATAATAATTATATTGGTGGATATGAAGAATTAATAACAGAGATTGAGAATACTCGTAATTACGGTGATGGACCATGATTGAACCTCCAAAATATCAAAAAGATGCTATTCCTACTTTAAAAGGCTGGAAACATCCAAAACGTAGAGAAATTTTACAAGCTAAAAAATTTACTCAAAAAGAAATTGATGAATACTTAGATGCTCAGAAAAAGCCAAAACCTAAGCCAAAAGTAAAAGCTAAGAAAGCTCCGGTTGTTGTAAAAGAAAAACCTAAGCCTAAACCAAAAATCGCTGCTGATATTTTAATAGAAATAGAAGGTGTTAAAATATTAGCAGGTAATGGGGAAGTAATTTCTAAAAAAACATTAGTTAAACGTGCTAAAGATAGAACTGTAAAACCAAAGCCTTTGCCACCTAATGTTAAAGTGAAAAAACCTCAAGAAGTTAAAAAGAATAGAAAAAAATTACTCGAAACCCAAATACAAAAAGAAGAAAAAGCACCTGAAGTAAAAGATAAATTAGATACAAAAATACAAAAATCCGAACCATTTGACAAAAATTATGACTATAGCCATATTCTTGTAAAAGGTTCTATGGGGCAAGGTGTTTTAAGATTATCAGAAAAGCTAGGAGATGAACCACCTAATGGTTATTTTTCTCAAAACTTAGAGTGGAAATTAAAAGATTACCAAGCAATGAAAGGATTAGTTGAGGATGGCATCTTTGGACCAAAAACTCAAGTTAAATTATATGGAAGTGAGTAATGGCTAAATTTAGTCGATTTGATACACGCAATAAAAAGAAAAATCGAAACAAACAAATGTCAAAAGAAAAAGATTTCAGAATAAAGCGAACTCTGAAAAAAAATGGTTTACATTTAAGAAAAACTATGGTAGAATACTCATATAAAGTAAATAATTAAGGAAGATTCTATGATGAAAGACGTGAATAAAGTAATTTTAACTGATTGTGACGGTGTTCTTATGAATTGGGAATACGCATTTAATGTTTGGATGCAATCTCAAGGTTATGAAATGAGTGATAAAGGTATGACTCATTATGACATGGGTGATCGTTATGATTTATCGAGAAATAAAAAACGTCAATTAGTTCGTCAATTTAATGAATCAGCTGCTATTGGTTTCTTACCTCCTCTACGTGATGCCATGTATTATGTTGACTTATTACATCGTAAACATGGTTATGTATTTCATATGATTACAGCACTGTCAAAAGATGAGTCTGCACAAAAGCTTCGTATAATGAATACTAAAAAGCTTTTTGGTGAAACCACCTTTGAGAAATTTATTTTTGTTGATACTGGTGCTGATAAAGACGAAGTTCTAGACGAATATTACGATAGTGGTTTTATCTGGATTGAAGATAAACTTGAAAATGCTGAGCTCGGCGATCAATTAGGTTTAGAGTCTATTTTAGTTGAACATGGTCATAATATGGATAATGATCAGTTCCCTACCTTTGCATCATGGAAAGAAATTTATGACTATATTACCAATTGAAAAAAGTTACATTAAATCGGCTACTAATATCATTACTTGCTTTTTTCCTTGGCAAGATGATTTTGGTGAAAAGTGGATAAAAGACTTAAAAGAACGTGGCGATACAATGGAGCGTCAAACAAATGTAAAAGCTGATATGACGAATTTTGAAGCTTTAGTTTATGACGATTCGTACATTCCTTTTAAAGAATTTATGATTAGCTTAGTTAAATATCATGATATGTATTCACCGGCACAAACTGTTTCTATTACTGATATGTGGGGAGCAATTTATCATAAAGGAGACCATGCAGATACCCATATGCATCATCCTGCTGCTTTTAGTTTTGTATACTATCTAAAGGCATCAGAAAAAAGCTCTCCATTAATTTTTCCTTCGTGTGAAAATAACTTTACTGTTCGACCAGCCTCAGGATTAATTACGCTGTTCCCAGGTAATCTTCTTCATGCTGTACCAGAGCAAAAGTATGATGAAGAAAGAATTGTAATAGCTGGAAACATAGCAATGCTAAACAAGGAAAAGCCATGGGAATGAAAATTTTTGATGTTTTAAATAAACGTAGTCAATGGGAATGGCTAGCATGCGATTTAAAATTGCCTCAAGAAAGATATCAAGGCACTATAAATAACCTTCAGTGGTTCATAAAATATGGACATAAAAGCAATAGTTTGAGAAAAGGTTTTCAAGAAGCAAAAAACCTTGCTCAAGAAATAGTAGTTGGAGTGAATTCTAAATAATGCTTTTGTTATGTTTCATGGAGAGAAACAATGGCAGAAGATCGAAAAAACGATATCGTTGATTTACCTGAAGGTAGGTTAGAATTATCACTTAGGGTTCTTGGTAATGAGCTTATAGGTGTAAGAATGATAGTTGACGATATGAAAATGAAATGGGTTGTAGTAGGAAGTGTAGCACTTGTAGTTTTATTGTGGGCAGCAGCAGGATTTGCACCATATATAAATTCTGTTTTTGGCACATAATATGACTGAGAACGCTTTTGGTGTAGAACAAAAAGTAAAACCTTCAGCAAAAACGCTGCAACCAGATTCAGTGTTCGCACACTTAGATACAGATGGCGATGGAATTGTTACTGATGAAGAAATGGCAAGGGCAAAAGAAATAGCTGAGTTTGAACATCGCGAAAGAATGCGAGAAAACGAAGATAAAAAAGAAGATCAGATTAGATCTATGGCGTGGTTTGCATTGTGGGGTATGTTATTATATCCAATAACAATAATAGCCACGTCATTCTTTGGACAAGAAACGGCTGCGAAACTCGTAAGTGATATAGCACCTACTTACTTTGTTGCCATCGCAGGTTTGGTAGCAGCATTCTTTGGTGCTCAAGCTTACACAAAGGGGAAAAGCGAGCCTCCTAAAAAATGAGAAATTATTATGAAACGTTTAATATATCAAGTATATGTTGGAAAAAAATCTAAACTATATAATCACTGCACAGATTCAGTGAAAGAATATGCCGCGAGGATTGGTGCTGACTACATTAGACAAAAAACACCAATCCTTCTTATTCGTCCTGATCCCTTTTCTACAAATAGAAGTAAAGAAGCAGTGGAGAGATTAGGATACTTACCTATTTATGAGAAAGAAAATGCATTCACTTATCTTAAAACTTATGACCAAGTTGCAATCATTGACAGTGATGTATGGATCAGACCAGGCAGCCCTAATGTTTTCGACGCTGTTGATCCTTCTGTTGACTTTGCTGGAGTAGTAGAACGAGAAATGCCAATTTTAGATTGGTATTCTAGAAAGATTGCAAATTATTCTAAAATGCAATATAGTAACATACGTTCTGTTGATTGGAAATGGGACAAAAGAGGTGGTGAATTTTTTAACATGGGAGTTATGATTTTAAATAAATCTATTGACAAATTTTTAAATGATGAAACCCCTCAGCAATTTCTCCGCAGACCTAGATTTAAAGCGTTTATTGATGGGCAAGGACCTTGGAAATGGTCTACTGATCAAACACTACTAAATACTTGGATTAAAGAAGAATCTATGAAATTGCAACATTTAGACTATCAGTGGAATGCTTTGTACACTGCTGTAAAACCAAGCGCTATTAAAAAATCTCACTTTGTACACTTTTTCCTGAAGGATAAACTTCCTCAGCGTGGAGAAAACGTAGAGGAATTGATGAAAAATGTTAATTAGTAAAAATCTATTCATACACATACCAAAAAATGCTGGTATGACAATACGACACAGTCCAATGCTAAAGGAAAAAATTCTCGTAGCTGGAAGTAATATTCATAAATCACCACAATATTCACAAGCAGTTTTAGATAAGATGAAATCATTAGGAGATCATCATGGTTTCGAACATGCGCGGTGGAGAGATATACATCCTTCAGTACGTGAACGAAATCAATCTTTTGCTGTTATACGCAATCCTTGGGATCGTGTTGTAAGTCGTTATTTCTTTGCAAAGAAAGTAATAGAAGTAGAAAAGAAAGTAGATCCAAGTTATGCTGATGTCAGTTCGTTTGAAGCTTTTCTGGAAGAACGTCATAAATGGGGATCCGAAAACTATATGTGGCATAGAGCTGTTCGTGGATGGTATCCTGCTTTTGACCACGTTATTGACGATGATAGTAATGTTAGGTGCGACATTATACGCTTTGAACATTTAGACGAAGATCTGTGTTCATATTTTAATTTGCCTATGATGTCACGTAAAAGAAATGTCACTGCACTCAATAAAGGATCTTACAAAGACATATATACAAAAGAAACAATTCAAATAGTAGCAGACTGGTATAAAAAAGACATTGAATATTGGGGATTTAATTTTGACACATCTGCTAATATAAATTACTGGAAACAAAAACAATGATGGGCCATCCTGTAAATAGAGATGCAGATAGTATTATTAAAGCAATACCTAAAGACACAATTGGATGTGAAATTGGAGTATGGGAAGCTAACACTTCAATGAAATTTTGGAAACTAGGATTGCAACATTTATATTTAGTTGACTCTTGGAGTCCTATTGCATATAAAAATCAACCAAAAAATGAACACGGATCTTATGAAGATTATTTAAAAAAATATAAAAAATTGACTGGAGAAGCTACTGAAGGAGCATTCCATAAATACTACGATAAAATATATAGAAAAGTTGTTAATAAATTTAAAGAAGCCAATAATGTTACAATTTATCGTATGACGTCAAAAGAGTTTTTTGAAAGCTTTACTGGCCAGGCGTTAGATTGGGTATATGTAGATGGCGCGCATGATTATATTGGATGTTTGTATGATTTAGAAGAATCTAGAAAAATAGTTAAGCCTGGCGGTAAAATTTTTGGAGATGATTATCGTTGGACAAATAAAAATGGAAAACCTGGAGTTACACAAGCTGTAGATGAATTCATTAATAAGTATGGATATAATATAAAACGCTATGGGCTATTGCAGTTTGAAATAGGAATTTAATATGTTAGCAGAATTATTTAATAAGTATAAATGTGATAAAGCAAGTAAGCATTCTTATAATGTGGTGTATGAAGCAGAGTTTCAGGGTATGAGAAACCTGCCAATTAATTTTTTAGAAATTGGAATTTTTAAAGGAAATAGTATTCAAGCTTGGCTAGACTTTTTTCCAAAAGCAACAATTTATGGTATTGATACTTTCCAACGCGTTGATCCTAAAGATATACCAGTGCTTAAACACGAAAGAGTTAAGTGGTTAAGAGCTGATTCTACAAAAGAAGCAACTCGTGACTTAGTAGAAACAGTTTGGAATGATATTAAGTTTGATATTATTCTTGATGATGGATTACATACTCCCCGTGCTAACGGACAAACTTTTTTACATTTTTACAATTTTTTAAAAGATGATGGAATGTATTTGATTGAAGATGTATGGCCACTACATATCATGTCAAAAGAAGAGAAAAAACATCCATGGCTATTAAAGTATCCAGAAAGATATAATGCTGAAGAGATGTATTTTTTTCAAAAGCACTTACCACCAACTAAAGTAGAAGAATTTGATTTAAGGAAAAACTCAGGTGAGCCTGATAGTTACGTATTTAAGATTACAAAATGAAACACTTTGCGATAGTTGTTAAAGACAACGACATATCTGAAAAGGGATATGAATTTTTAGTTAAAAGCTCAAAATCTGTTGATAATAAATTTACAATAGAAAGATTTGATGCTGTCATTCCAGAAAATGTTGAAAGACTTATGACTGAGTCGGAAGTCACTTGGAATTATCCTTGGGAAAGCGAAGTTATTGACATCGCAAGTGGTATGAAAAAACGTGCCTATCAAACAAAAAATAAGTATGCGCGTATGGCTGCTGCGATGAGTCATTTTCACTTATGGCAAGATTGCTTTGAAAAACAAGAACCTTTTATGATACTTGAACACGATGCAATGTTTATGTTAAGGTGTGATGTAGATATTACTAAGACAAAGTTTAATATTTTAGGTATTAACAATCCATTAATGGCTACTAGATTAGCTCAGAAATATTATGATTTAATAGTAGGTAATTTTGATCAATATCAATTAGCGCCGTATGTTGATAATGATATTACTATTCCTCAAGGATTAGCAGGAAATTCAGCATATATAATTTCACCAGCTGGCGCTGAGCAAATGATATCACTGGTTTATAAACATGGACTATGGCCTAATGATGCTTTAATGTGTAAGCAATTAGTAAATAAACTCGGTGTGACTAGAAAATTTTATACAAGAGTTCAAGGATTACGGAGTACTACAACACAATGAATTACGTAATACAAATTGATGATATTGAAGAATCAGTACAGGCTGCTACTAGAGCTATTAGAACAGCATCTTCTCATGGTACTGTAGTAAAAATATTTCACGCAATTACTCCACGTAATACAGATGTGTTTAAGAAGTGTGAAGAAGAAGGCATTAATCCTGAAGGATTCAAAGAAGTGTATTCCCGTCTTGAAAATTGTATTGCAGCATTTCTGTCTCACTACACATTGTGGAAGAAGTGCGTTGAGGAAAATAAAAGAATAGGTATCCTTGAACACGACGCGGTCATTATAAATCAATGGAATAGTGATATACCATTTGATAAAGTGTGCAATATAGGTAAACCTTCATACGGAAACTTTAACCATCCAGTTCACCTTGGTGTTGGTCCACTTGTTTCAAAACCTTATTTCGGTGGAGCTCACGCTTACTTAGTGAACCCAGGAGGAGCAAAAGAATTAATTAAACAAGCTAAACTAATAGCTAGACCAACCGATGTATTTTTACATAGAGATACGTTCCCTTGGTTACAAGAAAAAAATCCTTATATCGCTGAAGTAAAAGATTCATTTAGTACAATACAAAAAGAAAAAGGATGCCAAGCCAAACACAATTATGGAGAAGGCTATGCGCTACTCTAATTTATTCATCACTGGATATGATAAAAAAAATAAGTGGATGTTGGATTGGTTTTTAAAAAACTTTAATGAACATTGTTCTACACCTATCCTTCCATATGATTTCGATGATTTTAAAACACCGGTTGATGGAAAAACTAATTGGTTTAAAAAACCATTTGCTATGATTGATGCTTCTAAACAAGCAGACAAAGTTTGTTGGATTGATTTAGATTGTCATGTGTTAGGTTCAATAGATGACATTTTTGAATATACATCTCCAAATAAACTTTCAATGGTGGAAGATGTCCCTTGGTCAAAACGAAGAGGCGAAACATGGCATAATTCAGGAATGGTTTTATTTCAAAATAGACCTAATATTTTAGATGAGTGGGCTTCAGCAGTTTCTTTAAATCCTCAAGTAGGAGATCAAGAAGTATTACATTCTTTAGTTAAAGAAGGTATGAGAAGATTAATACATATAGAAAGTATACCACGTAAATACAATACTTTAAGATTAGATAAATTAGATAATACGACACCTAAAAAAGTTTTAGTCATGCATTGGACTGGAAAAAAAGGTAAAGAAGAAATAAGGAAATTGATTAATGAGTAAAGTGGCTCATCTTATTGGTAACGGAAAATCCTCAGCGCTTTATAAGCCTCAAAAGGGATTGAAAATTACTTGTAATGTCCCTCCATTTGAAGTTGCAAATTGCTACACTACTGTAATGGTAGATTTTAAAATGATGAAAGCAATTAATGAAGGAAGCGTACAAGTTTCTGGCGATTGGGTTCTAGGTGCTAGACCTAAAAAATGGATGGAAATGAAGCCGCCGTTTTATATGAAATACGCGCAACAAATTAAAAAATTCTACACAGTTCTACCACCGTATTGCCCAAATTACACAGACTTTAATTGTGGACATATGGCAACACATTATATTGCAAATCATAAAGGTGGAGGTTTAGGCTGTGGTGAAATCCACATGTATGGTTTTGATTCATTATTTTCATTTGACACAACAAGTATGTCAGATATGTTTTTACAATCTGATAGAGGTACCGGTCAAACTGAAAAACTCACTCGTCGGTGGAGACCGGTATGGATGGGAATATTTAAAGAATTCTCTAATACACAATTTGTCGTATATAACCATAAAGGCGAAACTGGCGTAATGAAACTTCCTAAAAATGTAGAGGTAAGGGATGGAAAATGAAGAATTATCAGAAGGGGATAGTGACGATCCCTGTGATGATGTAACTATAGGTTCAAGAGAATGGACAGGTTGGATTAAATCACGGAAAGTAGATGATGAAGATGGCACATAGTGTAGAAGATTTTTATGATAAAATTAAAGTTATGCATGATAAAAGTGTTGAACTTCACCGAGAACGATATAGGGTTCAAGGGTGGTATGATAAACAAGTATGCCAATACATGGTAGACGATATTAAAGCTTTAGCGCGAGATATTGAACATGGCATTATTGACTTAAACATTGATTTTGGAAAAAAAACGTAAGGGATTGTTTTTAATAGTAAACTAATTGCACTTTTTCCTTTACATTCCCTATGCTATATGGTAGTATAGTTATATCAAATGGAAAAGGAAATACCAAATGTCAAGAATTACACATCTTCAAAACGGCGCAATGATTAAAGCTGATGTAGTTGAAAGCTTCGACAAAGCAATCCGCAACGACTTTAATCTTCGTCCTGGTTTTGGTTCAACTGATTTTTGGAATTTTGTTGAGTCTGATATGTATATGGACTTATCTGGTGTTTATGCATCTACTTACATCGACGAATGTTTTGATGTCTTAGCAGAACTAGAACTTGAAGGAGTATAATAATGGCTTTTACTTACTCAGATGATTGTTTCTCCGACCTTCATAAAGATGTTTATGGATTTCGTCCTCGTGGAGTTTTAATGGATGAGTGGAATGACCGCACTCCTCGCCAAAAACAAGAGCTATGGAATGCTCTTTGTGATCAGCTTGAGGAGAATACCGCTCGTGAAAAAAAGATTGAAGAAATGAAAGTTGATGAATTCAAAGAACGCATTCATCAAGCCCAAACCTGGGGTGCTCATGATTACTGGGATGCTTTACGCTGGATTACTGGTTCTGAAACCTTTTACCATTCTCAAGACGTTGAACATTTTGTATGGGAACAGGGAATTCTGTTTACTCAATACGGTAAACAGTTAGTTAAAGATCTCTTGAAGATCGTTGAATATAAGGAATATAATTATGCTTAATAAGTACTTTAGAATTGAAGCTTTTTCTTTTGAAGATGGCGAGTACAAGTTGCAAGAGTTTGCAACCGGTTTTGCTCATAAGCAAGCCGCTGATTACTTTCGTCGCATGCATGATACTAATGAATTTGCTAAGATCACTATGAAACCTGTAAAGGCAGCATAAATGCATTGGGTCTTAGTATACATCGCAATTTCTGGTCATTCAA
>Ga0209631_10001578_pt1 | contig 29036 bp, 24 predicted proteins | sample COG_08_FD_184752 | JGI IMG/M metagenome (GOLD analysis project Ga0209631, IMG submission 184752) | Pelagic Microbial community sample from North Sea - COGITO 998_met_08 (SPAdes) (version 2) | ecosystem: Environmental > Aquatic > Marine > Neritic zone/Coastal water | place: Helgoland, sampling... | reverse complement strand
ATCCGCGTTACTGAGCCAATAGCTATCGTTCGAATTGCTGACATAGTCTCCACGGGTAAGTCGCGGCATTTTATCTGCCGGCAACGTGCCGGGTACTTTGCTAGATGGATCGTCATACCACTCGCAAGCTGATGTGTCGCCACGCAATAAAATCAGCCCGCGCATGGTGTCAGACAGATCAATCTGGCACTGCTCAAGTAACGCTTGATCGATATTTGGTGTGCCGCTGATGTCCGCATAAAACGCATTGCCGTGACGATCTGCCGCCACGGTGTTTGTCCAATAAACTCCCTGCTGACTAATCGAGGCTTCAACATCGGCCGTAGACTCGGCTTTAGCCATTGCATCGTATGTAGCCGCGGTCAAATAGTTATCCACCACCGCGTCGCGCATAGCAAATGCCATTAGTTTATTCCAAGGCAGCACTTTGGACGCGAGCACCGGGCCAAAGTGAGTGAAATACGTGGTGTGTTCTTGCTCGTTCGGCTGCCCATCCTCTGCTGCTACCCTAACCGTCACCGAGCGCTTTTCCATGGCTCTGTACTCTCCGTCGAAAAGGTATTCGTATGGATTATCTGGATTCAACGTCAGTTGATAGAGCGTGAACCGCTTTGCGGTGGAGACCGTATGTGTCCAGGCAATATCTTTATTAAAGCCAATTGCAATACGATTGGTGGTAAGCAAACTTGCCCCCATCACATCTAATTCACCGGGCAGCGTGAGGTGTATCATGTGGAAGCGCGAGGCACCGTGCCAAGGATAATGAGGATTACCGAACAAAATACCCCGACCGCTCGCACTGAGATCACGCCCAATGGCCACCGCATTACTGCCTATACCCGCGGGTAATGTCCATTGCGCCAGCGCGAGCTCACTGGGCGCCTTGCCCGGTGATGCCTGAGCAATCTGTTTTTGAAAACGCCCCAAGCCATAACGAATGCCCACACCGATGGCCAAACGATTAAGGTCCGTCTCGGTGATCGGCCGCACCCAATCCGCATTGGCACAACGTTTTGGCAAAGCATCTCTATGGTCCGCTAAGAATCGATTATAGCCCGCCGCATACCCGGCATTCATACGTTTGGATTGCGCGCTTTGTTGCTGATCATAGGCGTCAAGCTTTGCCGAGGTGAGAATCGCTTTATGAAATACATCACTTTGCAGGTTGCCGTTATCAGCACCAAAGTACACAGACAAATTACCATTCACCCGCTGCACGTCTTTGGCGATCACACATACCGCGTCGGTTGCCGTCGCATAGGCAAAACCAAAGCCAATGCTGCCCCAATCATTAGCTTTCACATGGGGGATACCATAACTCGTCCAACGCAGGTCAACGTCGTATTGAATCTGCGCCTTCGCTGTATCTCCGGCATCCGCACAACCCAGTAAACAGCCTACGAGCACGATCAAGCTAAAACTTTTCATCACTGCGGTCACCTTGTCTTGATTTGCCCGAACAATATGGGTTTTAGGTCGCTTTTGCCACCCGCCGCATCCCGGCCAACCTGATCCGCGCTGGTTTACAAATACGCAGCGCAAATAAAGCCGGCAGCCCAAGCAGCATCAAAATCATCCAGACACAAGCAGCCTTCTGGGCACTGTCAGCCTTTGGGGAACCCACTTTGGTAACGTTCTTATTCAGTCAGTAGCGGCGATCACCTCTTCAGGTGCGGTTCAATAGCGGTTCTTATCGCTTGCTTGTTTATAACGTGACGCCCTACCTTGACCCAATGAGCCCATCTCATCAATCTGCTACCGATGGTCGAATCAATTCATACAAAAACACAAATTCAACGCCAAATCGATGGCACCAGGAGAGCGCATTAGTGCATAGAATTTTGGCTTGGCTGAGCCTCCTACTGCTTTATGGCGCCCCCCTCGGGCATGCTCTGGACAGTGATGGCAACGGTATCGAAAACGAAATAGAAGCCTCTGCAGGCGCGGACCCGTTTTCTAAAACGGCGGTGAGCGTTGGCGGATACCACACCTGTGCACTGGACGATCTGCAGGTTGTGTGCTGGGGTGCAAATTTCTATGGAGAAACCGAGGTGCCGCCACTGATCAACCCGATCGCAATCAGTTCCGGCAGTTTTCACACCTGCGGCCTCGACGAACAGGGGGTGAAATGCTGGGGCGCAAATCCTGATGATCGAAGTTCCGTGCCGACTTTGCTGAATCCCATTTCAGTCAGTGCAGGCGTTCTGCACACCTGCGCCATAGACGACACTGGATTGGTGTGTTGGGGGTCGAACCTTGATGGGCGCAATGCGCCACCGGCTGCAGCCAACCCGACGGCGGTAAGCGTTGGGGGTGGCCATGCCTGTGCGTTAAATGACACCGGTGTGATGTGCTGGGGACGCAATAATGACGGTGAATCTCTGGTGCCAGTTTTACTGAACCCAATTTCAGTCAGTGCAGGAGATCGCCACACTTGCGCGCTGGATGATACAGGTGTGGTGTGTTGGGGCCGAAGCACAGAGGGACAAACAAACGTGCCGGCATTGTCGAAACCTGTAGCGGTGAACGCGGGAAATCTGCACACCTGCGCATTAGACAACACCGGTGTGGTTTGCTGGGGGCGCAATGCCGAGGGACAATCCACAGTGCCGGCTTTACATAATCCGACAGCCTTGAGTGCAGGCGCCTATAACACCTGTGCGCTGGACGATACGGGCGTGGTGTGTTGGGGTGATAATTTCTATGGCCAGACCACTTTACCTGCGCTGATTATTGACCCTGATGGGGATGGCGTGAGTAGCCAGAATGGATTAGACGCCTGTCCTAGGGACCCCACGGGTACGGTTGATACCGATCGCGACGGCATCTGTAATCCAACAGATAGTGACGACGATAATGACGGGGCCCCGGATGTAATTGACATTTATCCGCTGGATAGACGGTATTCGTCGGACAATGATGCAGATGAATTACCCGATCAATGGGAATCAACGAACGGCTACGACAAAACTAAACTCGACGCGCTTGCAGATGTGGATGCAGATCGTCTGAATGGCATACAAGAGTTTTTGCTGGGCACCCGTGGCGATCAAAAAGATTCAGACTTTGATCGACTCGGCGACGGGTTAGAGATTGCTCTGGCGCGTGATCCAACAATTGCCGACTACGCCGTAAGTTCAGGCGATCGCTATACCTGTGCGATGGATGACGCCGGATTAGCCTGTTGGGGAGATAATTTCTATGGGCAGTCTAGGGCTCCCGACCTCCCCAACCCGTTCGATCTAAGCGCGGGCAGAGTGCATACCTGCGCGATTGGTGACACAGGCGTCGTGTGTTGGGGTGCCAACGGAAACGCCCAAACAACCGTACCGGCGCTGGTTAATCCTATCAAAGTCAGCGTAGGTGACCGTCATACCTGTGCATTAGACAGCACCGGCGTCGTGTGTTGGGGATGGAATCTTTCCGGCCAAACCTCGGTCCCTGAATTGACAAACCCGGTCGCGCTGACTGCGGGTTATCAGCATACCTGCGCGTTAGACGACACAGGCGTGGTCTGTTGGGGAGCCAATGACAGCGGACAGGCCTCTGTGCCATCCCTGGTCAACCCGGTAGCCGTTAGTGCTGGCTGGTATCATACCTGCGCCGTGGACGATACGGGGGTGGTGTGTTGGGGTGCTAATGCCAACGGTGAAAGTATCCCGCCTGTTTTAACCAAAGCACTGGCGGTGAGCGCAGGTTACGCATTCTCCTGTGCCTTAGACAATGGCGGTGTATCGTGCTGGGGATCCAATGATACAGGTCAAGTCACGGTGCCTGAATTAGTCGATCCTGTTGCGGTAAGCACGGGCGGATTTCATGCCTGTGCCTTGGACAAGACGGGTATCGTTTGCTGGGGGTATAACAGCAATGGCCAAACCACGATACCGGAGTTGTTTTTTGACGCAGATCGAGACGGCTTTGAAGATCGCTTGGATACGTTTCCTTTCGATCCATCAGAATCCCTAGACAGCGACAACGACGGCATAGGCAATAACGCAGATGTGGATGACGACAACGACAGCTTAAGTGATGCTGACGAAGTGCTTTTCGGCACAGATCCGCTCAACGCAGATACCGACGGCGATTCATTGAGCGATGGCCAAGAGCGAGATCTGGGCCTAAACCCGCTAGATGTTAATGATTGCCCAGAAGACTACTGCCCAAGCAGCAGCTACTTGTTGAAACTAATTCCAATCCTTATTCAACAAAATGCAAATCCCGACATAGGTCCGTGAAGCTCTGGGGCATTGATCAGCCAAAGTATTAAGACCGCAGCGGGGGCTTAACCCCCTGACGCAATACCTACCGAGGGTAACCTCGAAATATCTGCCGCACAGTCGATCCGTTGGGACGACACTCGATTCACTTTTGCATAGATATTTTGAGTACTATAGGGAAAACAGGAGGCGCCATGAAACCTTCAGAAGGAATTAAAATGATTTTCCCCGTGAGACGTCAAACCACGATTTCTCGCACAGAGTTCATCGCATCTTGGTTCGCACACCATATGCCCTACACCATCAAAGCCATGGGCGATCGAGGTTGGGGCTACATCGGAACCGTGTTCAACGCGGCCGATCAGGTTAGCGATACAGCATGGGATGGCATAGCCCAAATGTTTTTAAATGAACCACTGCGCAACCCCTGCGGCGGCTTTGGCGTGGTCCCCGCGGACAGCTTTCACGAGCGCGCAGTCGAACCCTACTTTGGTTGGCCCACAAAAGAATTTATTATTCTATCGGGCAGCAATGACCTCCAGGTACATCCGTTAACTCTCGATGCCCCGTTCCCATGTTCGCGCTCCGGTTTCTTTAAAGTAGTTATGTTCACACCCGCCAACCCGCAGGTCGATCCACAACTACTCGAAACTCATTGGCGCCAGACAAGAGCGCCGCAAATGCAAGGCACCATGGAAGCGACCAAGGGTTTCCGCTACGTAGTCAGCATCGGTCAAAATCAAACACACCGCGGCCATCATCGCGAGTATGCGGCGATGGAGGAGTTATATTTTAACGATGAGGCCGACTGGCACAATTTTCTAAGGATCGTCAAACCTGACCCCTTCTTACCTAGTGATATAGCCTACTATTTTGCCGACACAGAATTTGTTGCCATACCCACCTAAGCACTCGCGCGATGACTTTTTCGCTTGAGCACCTCGTATTTATCGCCTGTTTTCAGCTGTTTTTTCCCCAGGCTGATCTCTCGTCATTACATCAGCAGAGCGTCATCGGCGCATCAATTTAGACCTACAAAAAAGGCAAGGCCAGTGCCCGGCCTGCTGGGTTACAAATCCCGTGGTAAATTGCCGCAGCTACACTTAGCACCTTAACAACGGGTTTATAACTATTTACAAAGCCGCATTCGCTCTGTGAGGAACTTGTCAGACAATATATGATGGTTTAATCATCACAAGATAGGACTATTGGAGTTAAGCATGGGCGAATTTACCCACGGCGTTAAACAATACGACCTCACGAAAGAGGCGCAAACTATTCAGTTTATATTATCGAAAAGCGCTCGCCGACACGGTGATACTGACTTGGGCATACAGGTGAATTTCCATGTGACAGGCCGCTCGGTGTCGGAAACCAGCGCGTCTTCATTGCGCATGTTTAATCTAAAACTCATTTATCTCCATAGTTTCTATGGGAAACATAAACCCTTCGACGCACATGACCTACAATTGAAGGCCGGCGAAGACAGACACTTCATTGATGGTTTCCTGCGCAAGAACGCAGCAATGAATCGATTCACATCCAGCGGGCGGGGTTGGGTTCCTACGGACTTCGCAAAGAGAAGAGCGCATGCAATTTACGCAATAGCCGGCGTCGCCCCAAGGCAAGCCGATTCTTTTTTCGAGTTTATCCTAGATAAAAAAGTATCGACCTTTCAAATTGCCTACACCAAATTATCTTTGGCATACGATTTACGCGCCACCGTACTTGGTCAATCGATCGAACTCGCTTTGTGGGAGGCCGCTTTGCATCAATCTGTCGGTCTGTCTTCTGCGCAGCTGTCACAGCGCCTCGAGGTCAGCAAAAGCACGTTGAGCACAGCCCTACAGCGCTTGATAGACTTCAAAATTGTTTACGAAATAGAACATGATGAAGACGGTCGCAGCAAAATTTTACATCTAAATACCACCCACGAATTCTATACAAAGAAACTAGAACTCATCGAGCGTTCATTAAACATTCCCAGAAAAGCCAACGTCCTGCTGAGCCAAACTCGCAGCGCACATCTGTCTTTTGGCCATGCCGAATTGGCCAGCCAAAAAGATTGGCTCACTCAACCTAGACGCAAGCACTAATCACCTAGTCAGATAAAACGCTTTGGGCATCTAACGCCTCGATCATGTGGTACAGCCGGTTGGTTATGACTTCAACCAGCGCACGCGAACGCGGTTTGCTGACATCCATTTGAGCACCCGTCACAATTGGTATTTGCACTAATATGAGCAAACATACTTTGATCTGCCAATCGAGTTCGGCTTTGGTTAAACGCGCACCACTTCGACCTAGTTTACGGAGATAGAAATCGACCGCATCCGGATACCAATCTAACGCGTGTTGCTGATCAACGTTGGTCCCCAACAAGTAAGCCAAATCCCATGCGGGACTGTGAATCATGACCGCTTGCCAATCGATCACATAAACCTGCTCCCGGCGCTCGTCGAAAAGCATATTTTCAACTCGGTAATCCCAATGACATAAGGTCTGGGACACCAATTGCGTCTGATGAATCAAAGATGTGTATTGCCAGGCCACTTGCTGAGTTAAACGTGCTCGATTCTCTGACATGACGGCTGGAAAACGGCGGGTGAATTCTTCCAAATAGTTTGCGATATCCTGGCCTGCCGAAACCAGAAAATCGGCTTCGACCGTTGGCAAACCCGCAAGCTTGCCGGACTGATTCCAAAAACTGAGCGCAACGTTGCCCAGAGTTTTCAAAGCCAGCTGCAATTGATTTCGGTTAATCCCGTTAATTTGATCCAGCGGGTGTGCCGTTTTTATGTGCTCCATAATCACACAGGCATTTTCTGACGAAGGATCAAACTCGCAATAGTACGTCGCTGGCGTTCGCACGCCTTGAAGCGGCGCTATATATTTATAGAAATAGCATTCGCGTTCGTAAAGCCGGCGCGACATCGCGTAGCGATGAGAGCCACTGTGAGCGGCCTTAAGTTTAAGGAAAAACTCCGTCGCGATACCATCCGGCGCAGTCACCGTGATGATCCCTCGTTCGCTCAACTGCCCCAGACTTTCGGCGTCTGAACGCACCGTCACACTAACTGGACGATCGGTTCCAATGCGCTCACACAACGGACCCACCCCTGCAATCCAATCGAGATCTACGTCATTGATGGAAGCCGGCACAGAATACATACAACGATTCCTTGTTCCTTATTCCTTGTACACACAGTGTAGCAATTTACGCCCAAAAAACGAAAAAATCGTAGGCTCGATCAGACCAAACAGCGGGTCACTGACTCAGCTAATCACTCAGCGGCACCCGAGCTTGCAGGACAATTTATTAGGCAACTGACCTTCTGCTGCAACCTAGTGGCCGACAAAGAGCGGTGGCAGGAACCAGCATTACCCGTGTGCGCAAAACTGGAATTGAGGCTGACTTGGCGGAGTAAGGTGGCGTCTTCACTTGACACCATTAACCGGTGGAGTCCTCTGACATTATTTGCCACATGTGTTAATTTGTTGATTCACTGAGAGCCAATTTCATGAAAACTGTAAAAACTGCGGGGATCATATTAGGGTCCGTTTTAACGCTCCTGATCATCATTGCACCTATCGGACCATTGCCGGGATTCTTCATCGGTGGCACAACAGCGGATGTCCCAGAAAAATGGCCAGATACGTCAGCCGTCCACGAGATTCAATTGCGGGTCCCTGGCACCCCGCCGCGGGTCGTCGTTATCTGGGTCATCGACTATGCGGAGGAACTTTATATTGTCGGTCGCTCTGCGAGCACTTGGGTGAACATGATCGGGCAAGCCGCGCCCGTGGAGATGCGTCTGGGTGAAAACACCTACTCCCTAACAGTATCCTTAGTATCGCAAGGCTGGCAGCCAATGATGGAGGCCTATGTGAAAAAATACGCGCCTGACTATCCGGACATCGTTGCTGGTTTTCCCGCGGTTGAGAATGCAGAGGGCGAGATGGTTGTGTTCAAACTCTCTCGTTAACAAGCGCCCGAACTGAAAACAACCAGCGGCTCTTATACTTCCAGCGCTGATTCAATTACCTCGCGGATCTTCAGTTCTCGCGTGCAGTAAGGCATCTCTCAAGCTGCACCGGCGAGCCGGCGCCTCCCCTTTCCCTTCGATTCCAACAATGCTGGACAATTTATTTTAACTGATCGTTAAAAGCGCACTGTTAGCTATACCAATTCAGGATTCGACCGTCAGATTACATCGCAGAATCAGACGGCGTAAAACGATTCCTGCCTGCGACTGCCACCGCTGAACTTACTGGCAAAAAATCGTTCCGGCTGTGCATAGGTTAGTCGCGGGGAATCAAGCGCACGGGTAATTCGGTATAGCCACGCACCAAAACCGAGCGGTTGCGTTTCGCCTCACCAACCACTTCTACTTTGTGGAATCGCGTTTGGATCTCTTCCCAGAGGATCTTCAGCTGCATTTCAGCCAGGCGGTTGCCCATACAGCGGTGAATACCATACCCAAAAGAAACATGCTGACGGGCGTTGGGCCGATCTATCATGAGTCGGTTCGGGTCGCTAAAAATCTCAGCATCTCGATTGCCGGACACATACCACATGACAACCTTATCGCCTTTCTTGATCTGCTTTCCACCAACCTCAACGTCTTCCAACGCGGTTCGACGCATGTATGCCAGAGGCGTTTGCCAACGAATAATTTCTGAAACCATGTTTGGAATCAGCGACACATCATCGCGCAGCTTCTGGTATTCATCCGGAAAATTGTTGAGTGCCAAAACGCCGCCGGTAATCGAGTTTCTGGTGGTGTCATTGCCCCCGACAATAAGCAACAGCAGGTTACCAAGATATTCCAAAGGCCGCTCAATGAGGTCTTTGGTGTCTTTGCCATGGGTGAGCATAGAGATAAGATCAAAGCCGGGTTCATGATCGGCACGTTCGTGCCACAGGCGAGTAAAGTAAGCCAGGCAGTTCAACAATTCCTGCTGCCATTGTTCGGTAGTTTCAACCAATCCGCTGTTGCGGCCCCCGGTCGCAATATCTGACCAGCGAGTCAGTAGATGCCGCTCCTGGAACGGGAAATTGAACAATGTAGCCAACATCTGTGTCGTCAGTTCAATGGAAACCAGATCAACCCAGTTGAAAGTTTCGCCCACCGGCAAGCCATCGAGGATAGTCTGCACTCTGGTGCGAATAAGTGGCGCTAGTTCGGCTAAGTTCTTCGGTGCGACCACCGGGGTAACCGTTTTGCGCTGGACATCGTGTTTTGGTTGATCCATGGCAATAAACATCGGCGTCTCGAACCCAGCTATCGGATCGTCGATAGCTATTGTGCCCTGCGATGAGAACAGCTTGTGGTTCATGTCGATATATTTAATGTCATTGAATTTGGTAATCGACCAGAACGGACCGTACCTGGAATGCGCCGCGTAGTGTATAGGGTCTTCCTGGCGAAGACGCTCGAAGTAGGGCCAATGTGCGTCATTTTCGTTCAGGTGCCAGTTACTCACGTCGATTTCTTCGAGCGGAAGTTCATAGGCTTGGCGCAGCAACGTGTCGCGGTCGATAGCAGTTGTAGTCATGGTTGGCACAATTTTGGCTTGAACAGCCTAGATGCTAGCGACCTAACCAATATTCCACAAATTCATAATATTCATCCAGTCATTCCATATTAGAATATTATTGATAGTTACCAAAAGACCCCGGAGGTTTTGCCATGCTGACCGACCTTAAGAAGCTACGCCACGTTATCGGTGTCGCGGATGCCGAGAGCTTTACCGCCGCCAGCGTGACTTTGGCAATTACCCAGTCAGCCCTGACCAAGAGCGTTGCGGAAGTGGAACACCTGCTGAACATCAAGTTATTTCAGCGCCTGGCCAGAGGGGTGAAACTCACCGAAGCTGGAGAATTATTCGTTGAGCGGGCGCGCCAAATACTGACCGATGCTGAAGACCTGATGTCCGGCATCGACAAATTTCGCGACCTAAGCGAAGGTCGGCTGCGCATCGGCATTGGTCCGGCTGCTTTCACACCTTTGATCGAAGATGCCTTGACCGCATTTGCCAGGGTCTACTCCGGCATTCGCATCGAGGTAATGGATTCCGACTTACAGGATATCGCGCGTGCGCTGACCACCGGACAAATTGACGTTGGTCTGGGTGAAGCCAGTTACCTTAGTCGGTGGCCGGAATTGCAAACCGAAACCGTCACCACGCTAAACAGTTGTTTGATTGCCCGGCCAGACCACCCCGGTCGCGGTGTGGCTGAGCTGACAACTAAAGATCTATTACAATACCCCATGGTATTGCCGTCAGACCGTTTACCTACCGATGATGAACTGGCCTTGCTCTACGCTCGCATGGATATGCCGCCGAGAGAGCCTCAATATCGCTGCAACAGCATGAACCTATTACGCAAGCTGGTTCTGGCCACAGATGCAATTGCACCGTTAGTGACTTTTCGAGCCCCAAACGCCGCTCTCAAGCGAGATTTCTGGGTAATTGAAAATCTAGTCGAGTTGCGTCAGTACGCGTTGGGCATGGCGCTCTCGAAAAAACGAGACCAAATCCCTGCGGTGCTGGCATTTTGTGAATTTTTCCGACAGTTTCGTCCAGACCGTTTGCCTGGCAGCGCTTTTGTTGATTAGTACATTGGCGGCGCGAAACGCACCCCAAAGGGATGACACCGAACGCGTTTGAACCTTAAGAAATGCGGAAGAAACCTCCTCATTAACACGACACTTTTGCGCCGAGCGCACCTGCAAGCCAGCGCATGAGCGCCGTACTTTAGTGATCCCATGGGCATCTGCCTCTGTTCGCGCCGTTACCGCTGGGCTAGGTCTGCGGCCCAATGCTAGGTACTATGACAACCACTCAATCTTCAGTGCACAGCGCACTGTGGCCAGAACCATACCAACACAGCGAAGGGCAAGCGTATGAAAACAGGCATGATGCTCGGTTTCGAACAATCCATACAGGCCATGACGACGCTCGCAGGCCAGGCCGAAAAAGCCGGCATTGATGCGCTGTATACCGTTGATGCAGGGCGCAGTGCCACGGTCACCGCCGCAGCAGTAATTGCCGCCACACATGAAGTAAAAGTGGGCACCTACATCGTTAACGCCTACGCACGCGAACCCTGGATGACTGGTATCGAGGCACGCGACTTGAACGAGATTAGCGCAGGGCGATTTGTTCTTGGGGTTGGCACGGGTAATTTACATTTCAACGACCTTTACATGGGCGTTGATTCGCGTCGATCGCGAAGCAAAATGCGAGATTTCATCTCCATCGTGCGGGCGGTAGTCAACGGCAAACGCGCCGAACGCGTGCGCTACCAAGGCGATGTCCACCGCATCCGCTGGCGCGCGACCTGGGAGCCAAAAACCACGGATGTACCCGTTTATCTCTCCGCATCCGGACCAATCATGGTAAATCTGGCAGGCGAAGTGTCTGATGGGGTTGCGATCGGCATTATGTCTTCTGTCGAATTTGTGCGTGATATGGTTAAACCCAATGCTAGAGCCGGCGCGGCCGCCGCCGGAAGAGACCCTGATCAGTTAGCCTTTCCAATGTCTATCACCGTCAGCATCAACAGCGATCGGGAACAGGCGCGAGAGGCCACGCGCAAAGCGATATGCCATCTTTACCACCCAATTCCCCACCCATACTATGACTCTCAACTGCGCCAACTTGGCTTTACGGAATTCGCCGACCAGGCAACCCAACTGATGCCAGCTGGCCGCCTGCGCGAGGCCATGGCGAGGGTTCCTGATGAGGTGATTGACAAAATGACCATCACCGGCAACCTCGACGACTGCATGCGTCGAGTTGAAGAATATCAAGGTACAGTAGATGAAATCATTCTCGCACGCACAGCTCAGCTAGGTGAAGCCAAAGATCTAAAGGTCTATGACGACTTTTTCAAACTCATCAGCGATTGCAAGAAAAACCAGTAAAACTGGCACAATAATGATCGGCTAGGTTGAAGAAACACTCATCATTACAAGCCGCTCGCTGATCCATCTGGATTGTTGACGCGAGGTTCATCTCTCAGCGCCTAAACTGTTTGCATAACAAGGAGATTTGCTGTGCAACATAAATCACCGATGGCTACCCTCGGGCTGCTTGTGGCCTGCCTTGCGTCAATGACTTGGGCGGATGCATTGAATAACAATCCTGCAGAGCGTTACGTTAACAAAGCGCCAAGCCGCGATGGCATTGGCAAGTACTATCTGGGGAGAGAAATATCACATGTCATGGGGCATCGCGGCGCATCGTGGTTAGAACGTCCAGAGCGCCAGCGCCAAGAACGTACGGACCTGTTGATAAACAATCTACCGCTACAAGCAAACAGTGTCGTGGCTGACATCGGCGCGGGCACTGGCTATTTCAGCTTCCCAGTGGCCAAACGGCTACCAAAGGGTCGAGTGCTTGCCGTAGACATCCAACCCGAGATGTTAGCCATCATTGCGCAAAGACAGGAGGCCGCCGGCATAAGCAACGTCGAGACCATCCTTGGCGCAGTCGATACACCCAATCTGACCCATAACTCGGTCGACGTTGCCTTCATCGTTGACGCCTATCACGAGTTCTCTCATCCCTATGAAATGGGCCACGGTATCGCTTCGGCGCTCAAACCCGGCGGCCTTTTGGTACTCATCGAATATCGAGCTGAGGATGACAGTGTGCCGATCAAGCGGTTGCACAAAATGAATCAAACTCAGGCGCGAAAAGAGATGAAGGCGCTCGGTCTACAGTGGTTGTCCACCGGTGACTTTTTACCACAGCAGCACTTCATGATTTTTCGCAAGCCGCTTTAGCTTGCATCCATCAAATGATCTGCGGCAGATCCCTAATTTGCCACCGATGACGGTATCCAGCTACCGTGAAAGCCGTTGGGTACACGCGGCAGTTCAATGGTAGCAACCGGTGTGTTGTCCATAGATGCGGCATCCATGATCACTAACTCGCTGGCGTCTTTGTTGGCATCATAGACATAGGTCATCAAGTAGCCGTCATCTTCTGTTTTCGCGTTAGCCGAGGGAGCAAACACGGGTTCGCCTCCGACGCGCCCTTGGCCGAACTCGATTTCGCTTCGCTGATCCGTGTCTCGATCGTATTTAAGAATTGCTCCTGATGCTTTCATCGGGTCACTATCAGACATAGCCATCATATAACCGTAGCGGTGTTTCAAACCCACAACGCTATCCGCTACCCGAGGAAACTCTGCTGAGCGGTCATCAATTTGTTCCTCGTGCACCTGGCCGGTACTCAAATCAATTGTCCACCGCCACAACATGGGCGGCGGGAAATCAACGGAGGAGTCGCGCCAAATATGATTGAAACGCGCCACATCCAAGACAATTTTATTTCCATCCTCAAAGGAATTCATCGGGTGGAATACATAACAGGGATTGATATCAAACCAGGTCACGTCGGCATCGGTGCCATTTCTCGGCATGACGCCAAGACGTGCAGGATAGTTATCGTCCCAGCGAATCGGCATATCACCGCTCATGGCCAATTCGAGGTTAAAGCACGCCGGCAAATCCATAAAAATGACGTAATTCCGGGTCACGTTGAAATCATGCATCATCGTCGGGCCTCCCACCGTGATGCTCTGGGTTTGCACCAACTCACCATTGGCCGATAGCCGCAGATAGCGCAGATAAGGCGCCATTGCCGAATAGCCAAACGCAAGCAGTTCTCCTGTAACCGGGCAAATTTTTGGATGTGCTGTGAAAGATCCTGTTAGCACACCCGAAAAATCTGTTGCCCCGACGGTGTTCAAATCACCATCAACAACATAGGGAAAGTGCCCTTCTTCCAACGCAAAGATTTTGCCGGCGTGGCCGACCACATGGGTATTTGCTTTCGAGTAACGCATATCCATCATCACAGAGGGATCAAGCACGTTAACCTCCGGATTAGTAATAAATGGCGTCTGTACATATCGATTGCGATACCACTGCGCTGCGCCGTCTCGCAACCGCACGCCGTGCAGCATGCCATCGCCAAAAAACGGGTGAGCGCTTGTACCGCTCAGAGGGTTGGCACCCGCGCGGACATAACGGCCGTCGAGTTCACGGGGGATAGCGCCCGTTACTTTAAGGTCCGTGAGCGTTATTTCCTCAGCAACGGGACGACCGTTACCAAGCAGATGTGAAGGTGTTTCTTTAAGTGCAGCTGACATTAAACTCTCCTATACAAAACGGGCAGTGCAACAGTTTTTCACCTGATAGTACGGCGATTGCTCCCGTTTGGCCAGCAACGTAACACTACCCTAGACACAGTGCCGCGATAGTGCGATGCCCGCCAAACAAGCAAAAAAATAGGAACCCGGTATCGCTCAACTGGGGAAAATAGGTCCGTTATTTGAACTAGCCTAATCCAGTTGAGCAAGTTCATCCTTCGCATTGTTTGGGTTGAGCAAATCAACGCGACAGGGCTGCACTGGGCTACAATGCCGTCATGCTAACAAGAATCATCGCCGCTTTTACGTTTCGCGACTACAGAATCCTTTGGGTCATGTTGATGGTGGGATCTATCGCCTTCTGGATGCGGATACTCGGAACAGCCCAATGGCTGCTTGAAGAAACCGGCTCGGCCTACATGGTCGGTCTCATTGGGGTGGTACAACTAATTGTGCAGCTGCCCATTACTTTGTGGGCAGGCACCTTGGCTGACCGGGTCGATCGCAAAAGCCTAATGTCAGTGGCACATGGCACAACCGGCTTGTCCCTGTTAATCCTGGGGATTTTGAACGCCAGTGACACACTAACACCCAGCCTAGTTTACATTGGCGTTGCGATCACCGCCGGGACCCATATGCTGGCAAGTCCAGCACGTGGCGCACTGCTCGCCGCCGTAGTCCCCGAAGGCAAGCTGATGCTGGCTTCATCAACAGACACAGCATCGGCAAACGCAGCCGCCATTGCAGGCCCACTGCTATTTGCCGCAATTGTCCTGACAGCAGATCTGACCACCGTATTTCTATCTGCAGGATGTCTCGCACTGATCAATGCGATCTTGCCCGTCATGCTGCGCGCCGACGGCCACGTTTCTGCCCAGCACGGCAAGGTACAGGCGAGGCTGTCTCAGATCCAACAAACTCGCGCTGGGCTGAAGTACGTTGGCTCGCATCCGATTTTGCCAGGCCTATTTCTCCTCGATATCGGCATCACTACAGCCTCTTTTTATCGAGAGGTACTGCCAGTCATAGCCCTAGGTTTGTTCGCCGGCGGCGCGAGCGCAACCGGCATGCTGGGCGCGGCAAATTCTGCAGGAGCAATCCTTGGCTCCTTTGTCGCACTTGCGCTTGCCGGAGTTAGAGCAAAAGGCATGCTTGTGCTCTATGCCTCCTTTGCCTACGGCGTTCTTCTTTTTGGTTTTGGAATCGCGACGACACTTTTAGGCGGTATGTTGATGATTGCACTGCTGGGTGCCGCAGATGCAGTAACCGTTGCTGTGCGTCAGACGACCGTCTTGCTAACAACACCAGATGAAATGCGCGGCCGCGCCTACGCGCTGATGATTCTGGCCGCGCAGACAGCCAACAACATCGGCACGATCTGGGTCGGCTTTTGGGCCGGGGCGATCGGCGCTGGAAATACCATGGTGATGGGCGGTACCATTTCCATAACGGCAACCGCTGCCATCTGGTATGTTTGGAAACCCATTGCTAAATACCGTTCAGCCAGCTAGCACCCGGCTAAGGCTCCTTCGTCGCCTTGGCCGCAACATGAGACAATGAAGACACAAGGCAAGTTTTACCCCGCCTACCTTGATCTAATGCGATGTCATGTAGTACTTGCGAAGCCGCTGCGTAATATGCCAAGTCATCTTCGAGCCTTTTGCTACAAAGACAACTTCTCCGGGTCCAAATGATTCTGCCACACCCTGAGCATTTGTGATGGTTACCGCACCTGAGATAATTGTCATCATTTCGTTCACCGGATAGGCGGCAATATCAACCTTACACGGTGGACATTCCCAGATACCGGCTGCCACCGAACCATCTTCGGCATCATAAAAAGGCATGGTCATCTCGTCTGTTTCAGCAGTTGTGAAATGTGCTTCGGAAATCAGGCTTGAGGGCTGCATCTCATCAGCTGAATCAGGCATGATTTTGAAGGTATTTTTAGTCATTGTGATATTCCAATAATGCAAAGGCGCAATGCACAGGCGCAAGACCTACCTCGGTGTTCTCCGCAGTCATCGTCCTAAGCACTTTCACTTAATTTAAAGCTGCGACATCTTACAGAACAATACTGCACTTTCGTAAACTCTTCTATCCTGAGAAAGAGCAAGTAAAGGACCAACTGATGCCCAGATGTTCAGTCCTACTGCCGGCAAAAAACGGCATACCTTTGCTTGCTAGGGCCGTTGAGTCAATCCTGATCCAAACTTTTGACGATTTCGAATTGGTTGTTATTGAAGATTGATCCAATGATGAAACCACGGGCACCCAGACTCTATTAGTGATGCGAAACGACGAATCATCCGAACAAGCAAAGTGGACGCCGTCGATGCAATGCCCCTCGGCATAGGCAAAACTGATTCGCCGTTTATTGCAAAAATGGACGCGGATGATATTTGCGAAAGGAATCGATTAGAGCGGCAAATTCAACGTATTGAAGAAAATCCATCGGTTGTTGTTTGCGGCACCCAAGCAAAACTCATCGATGAAAACGATGCAGAAATAGATGATCGTTTTTTTCCTTGCAGCGTTAAGGCCATAAAATTCCGGCTCTTGTTTCAGTGTCCGTTCCTTCAACGCATCTACGATGCCGGATTCATTACGACAGCATCACAAGCACGCTAAATGATCAACAAATGCGCAAGCGCTATCTCGCTCAATCGAACGAAGCCCGCTCACTGAAAAGTAGCGTTTGCCAACAAAGCTTCGAACACCTGTTCTGGAACTTTAACAACTACAATATCCAAAACGACGCTCCGTTAGACTCTATCGGTGAGCAATACAGCAAGCTTAAAGGATCCTTTGATTGTGCTTTGTCAGATACAAAATTCAAAAAAGAACCAACCCGCATCGCATACGCCAATCCCGCCGTTTCAGACTAACACACTCAAACACATGAAAGATGAGCAGATGAGCAGCCAGGGGAAACCCTCTGAGGGAGGCGGATGTCATTTGAGTCCCCATTCGCCTCTCGAACACCGGCGACGATACAACGTCTTCTAACCCAAGATTCTCGTGCAGCTCTGGCGCTCAGACCAATGGACGAATCTCCCAGTTAAAATTACTATCTTTAGGATTACGCTCGCCAACAATCGAATAATTTTTTAACACCGGGGCCCCGATGACCAGACTAACAAGCAAGACGCTAGACCAACTGACCGAAGATCAGCGAGCAGTCTATGCTCACATTATTGCATCACGCCCGGTTAAACCAAAAAACGGCCACATAGGAGGCCCATTTGACATTTGGCTGCGCAGTCCAGAGTTGGGCAAACGGCTCGTCGATTTGGGCGGCTTCTTTCGATTTCGCAGCTCTGTCGAAAGGCGTTATATAGAGCTTGCAATTCTCGTGACAGGCCAGCATTGGCAGGCCCAATTCGAGTGGTGGGCTCACGAACCTATGGCAAGAGAAGCCGGTGTTCCCGAAGACATCATTCAAGCGATAAAAATCGGCGACGAGCCAATCCTAAGGGATGCCGGAGACCGGGCGTGCTATCAAATGGCACGAGAGCTACATCAAAACAGGCAACTCAGCAAGACCACGTTCGAAGCCGCCGTTACCGAATTCAGTGAAGTCGGTGTCGCTGAGTTAATTGCTTTATGTGGTTTCTACAGCATGGTCTCTATGACGCTCAATGGTTTTGACGTACCACTGCCCAGCGGCGCGACCTACCCCTTTCCACAGCAACCCGTCTAAAAATCCTAACTGGCATCCCTATCAGGCTAAGACAATATGACAAAACACGCGAATCTTATCTTGGGGGTTGTCGCTTTGGTTTTGATCGCATACGCCGCGATTTCGACGCATCAGGTCATAGAACGCGAACGCCAGCGAATCAAGCCCATAAAAGAGCACCATTTGCGACAAACCAATTTGAATAAGGCAGCTTTTGAAGCGCAGGTGCAGGCGGTCGTCGACCGAACGGATTTAACATTCGAGCAAAAACTCCATCTCCTTAACGAATTGGACAAAAAATACGCAGACCTCACCTTGGAACTGCTCAACAAAGCCCTGCAGGACACCTACGAGATATCACCCCCGCCCTAAGGTACCACTGAGGGTGATCATGCAACCATCTAGGCACTGGTGGAAATCCAGGAAAAGACCCCGACACCAATGAACATCGCTATTGAACTCAGTTGGAATAACAAATCTACCCGGTCGATGCGACGGGTCGCCTCCTCCCTGCCTTCCTGTGTAGCCCTAGCATAGACATTGGTGCCCCAGGTAAATAATGCAAACAAGCCCATGGCAATCAAATAACCACACGCAAACAATTGATCCAGAAATGTAAGATAGGGCAAGGAAGGAATATCGTCGTGATAGGCTTGATGCAGAAAAACGAGAGTCAACAGCGCAGTAGAGGGCACAGCTAGCCGAATATCCGCCAGCGAACCTGCAACGGTCGGCGCCATCAAGACTACACTCATGATAATGACTAACGGCAATACCCAGTTTACAAAAGCGCTCCAGTAATCCGACTGATAGACAATATCAAGACGTGCCTGACTTTTGGTCGGCTGATACCATGAACCAAAACGCGAAGGATAACGATGCAGAAAACTCTGCAACGACGCGCCTTTTAGCTCATACCCACTCAAGCCGCCCGAGTGACCTAAAAAACCATTCTGATGGTGATGGCCAAACAACAATGCCTGTTCATACTTGTCAGACATCTGATCAGGGTTGACCTCAACAATTATGGGCAAGATCAGAACATCAAAAGGATCTCGCTCAAAATTGACTTCATCGTCATAAAAACGACTGGAAAAGCGAAATCGCTGATAGCGCCGACCAGCAGACAATAAGGTAGGTTGATGCGTGTCCACCTCAAACGTCGAATCCCAACTTTCGATTTGGTTCACCAAACGTATCAAATCAGCTGGGCCAATATCCTCCTGGTCCATCAGGTCTTGAGTGTCGCTGGACCACTCAATCCAAATAAAACCATCCGCCGAAAAGGTGCGCGACTGAAGCGACAATTCATACACCTTATCAACGTGCATGCCAATATAGATTATATGCTGTTCGCTTGTGACCGCGTCCAGGCCGATTTGAGGAATGGTGAGTTCGGGGAGCTCAAATCCGTCGTAGCCCGTTTGTTGCTCTTGCACCGACGGGTAACTGGGCTGGGCTGATGTTTGCCATGCGACCACTCCAAGCACCAAAAACAAAGCCAAAACCAGCCAGCTTAGTCGCTCGCGCGTTTGCCGTACGCCCATCGAATTGGATGGGCTCATAGCTCCAACGCCCCTGTAGCGGGTTGAAATCTTCCGGCGTCTGGGCGCTCAACAGTCCAGTCGCAAATGTAACCTTCATTCTCGGGCAACCATGCAGACCAGGGCTCAGGCTCAATGTGTCCACCGTCAAAGACAACGCCAAATTGACCCTCTGCATCCACTTTCCCAATCAATGCACGCTTATTTAAATGATGATTAGCATGGACCTCCACGGCGCCCTCCGGAGTTTCCAAACGCACCCCTGGCAACGCTTGTAGCACTGATGCCGGATGTATTGATTTTGCCTTGGAGACGCCCGCGGCCCACAAAAGCACCATCTCATAAGCGGCAACCGCAGGATCATTAGTTACACGGTGTACCCCGTTTAAAGATTTAAATTGCTCGGTGAACTGCCTGGACAGCGGGCTATCTAAGCTTTGAAAAAAACTCCATGCGGCATACGTCCCCTCAAGGTACTGAGCACCAACAGCGGAGACTTCTTCCTCAGCTATAGAAAAACTCATGACCGTATAACCACGCTGCGAAGTCAATCCTGCGTCATAGAGGCCACGAAAGAAGGCTACGTTTGAATCACCATTAATCGTATTCACAATAATTCCGCCGTCAGGCAAGCTCTGCTCGATCGAATCGATCAAAGGCTGAAGCTGCATCTCTCCCAAGGGCACGTAACCTTCACCCGCCAATTGAGCCCCTAAAGCATCCAGTTGATGTTTAATAATTCGATTCGCTGTACGTGGATAAACATAATCAGAGCCTGCGAGAAAAAAGCGGCTTCCGTGGTTTTCATAGAGCCAATTTATCGCCGGCTCAGCTTGTTGATTAGGCGTCGCGCCAGCATAAAAAATATTCCGTGAACACTCTTCCCCTTCGTATTGAAGGGGATAGAAAAGCAAATGATTATGCGCTTCGATCACTGGCAACATCGCTTTGCGGCTGGCTGAGGTCCAACCGCCAAAAACCACGGCAACCTGATCTCGAGTAATCAGGCGTTCCAGCCGTTTGGCAAAAATCATCGGTTTTGACTGACCATCTTCTTCAATTGGCACAATCTGCAAGCGTTGGTCGCCCACTTGTAGCCCGCCAGCCTGATTAATCTCATAAATGGCCATGAGTTCTGCTTCAGCAACCGTATTTTCCGAGACCGCGAGTGTGCCTGTTCGGGAATGCAACACGCCTACTTTCACGATCCCATCAAAGTCCTTTTGCTCAATCACTTCTGTGCCGCATGCCGATATCATCAGGCAACAAATCAATGGTGCAAGATTTAATCCCTTCAAATAGAACTTCCAGCCCCGCATACCAGCATCATCCAAAATCGTTCTGCCCATATTGAACAAGCCTCAAAGGGAGTTCAAGTAACTTGCGGGTGCAAATGTGTTCACTACTCGAGGGTGTGAAACAAAAAGATTACAACGCGATGATCGAAGATTATTTTGCATAGTCAAAAATGCATGATGCTGAAGTGACGTTCATTCGCCAAGCGCCTTTGTTTGCCCCCGCAAACCCGCGCTACCCAAATCAAAATGATTTTTTTGAGTTTCTTGCAGCCGATCTCATGTCTTTAGGGGCCGGATAGGATAAAAGACGAACGAGCAAAGACGGGCAAAAACTGAACGAGCGTTGGTCAAAACTCGCCAAATGTGACGTCAAAATGGCGGTGATGTTTACTTCGGCAATGAGTGCCTCGAGCTCTGCGACATCACAACCTTCGAGACTGCGCCCAATTGGCGGGCGAAAGACAGCCGATGCCGCGACCTGCACGCGCTACATTCAAAGGAACAAGCATACTGTCGCCGCTGGCAGTTCGCCCCTCTTCGCTTGCGCTGAAACACGGGCGAAGTGCTCGATTACCTCAGCGCTGGCCAAATATATCAGCGTAACTCACTCGAAAGCCATCCACCCACACGCATCTAACCGATTGTTTTATATTGGAAATATTGGTAGCCCCGGCAGGAATCGAACCTGCATCTACCGCTTAGGAGGCGGCTATTCTATCCGTTGAACTACGAGGCCCGGGCCGGCCATTATTATACCCATTCATCCACGGATAAAGCATTTACGCTGTTTATTCGGAATATAATTCCACTTCAACCAAACAGGTCCCCGAACTGGGCCCTTGGGCCAACTGCGACGTACCTTTGTCGCAAGTCAGCACGTTAGGATTGCCGTTGACCTCCAGACCCGGCAACTGGGGGGCAAACCAAGCCCCTGTTGGCAAGCTAACCACATCCGGGCGCATTTGATCACTCAAGCAAGCACCCGCCAAACAAGCCCCGCGGTCATTAAACACGCGAACGATATCATCAGCACCTATGCCCCGAACCGCCGCCGCAGCCGGGTGCAGAGTCAACACCTCTTTGCCTTTAATCTTAGAATCTTGGCTATGCGCACTATGATCAAATTGGCTATGTAATCGATGAGCCGGCTGTGGCGTCAGCAAATGCAGCGGGAAGCGCTCGCAACCCTCACCGCCTAGGCGCTCAAACGGTTCCAGCCAGGTCGCGTGACCTGGGCAATCCTCATAGCCAAATGCAGCAATAGTCTCTGAGAACAACTCAATTTTCCCAGAGGGTGTTTTCAACGGATGCGCACCAGGGTTGGCCTTGAACGCTTTGAGCCAAGTTGTTCGGACTGTATTTTCGGGCAAACGATAAGACTTTGCCGACCAAAACTGATCAAAAGAGGGTAATTCAAAGCCTTCATTATGGGCATTTTTGGCAGAACGCTGCCAGAGATCTTCCAGCCATTCGCGCTCACTCAAACCCAAATCAAAGGCTTTAAGCCGATCAAATCGAGCCGCCAGTCCTTTAAAAATATCATGATCCGAGCGCGCTTCGTGTTGCGGTGGCAGAGCCCGCTCCATGGCATGAGCAAAAGGATCATGACTTGACGCACAAATGTCCTGACGCTCCAGCGAAGTTGTTGCAGGGAAAACAATATCTGCCCACTGTGCAGTAGGCGTCCACCACGGCTCGTTAACAATAACGGTCTTCGGTTTTCGCCAAGCTTCAACCAATCGGTTTAAATCTTGGTGATGATGAAAAGGGTTGCCTCCCGCCCAATAGATAAGTTGAATGTTAGGATAGGTAATGCCTCGCCCATCATACGCAATGGTCTCGCCGGGGTGCAGAAGCATGTCCGCGATACGAGCCACCGGAATGGCAAACTGGGTCGGATTCTGCCCCTTGCTAAACGTCGCCCAATTAAAGCGCCGCCCACTACTGCCGATAAAGCCTTCAGCACCATATCCAAAACCAAAGCCACACCCGGGCTCACCGATCTGGCCAAGCATGCTTGCTAACGTCACCAACATCCAATAGGGCTGCTCACCATGATGCGCGCGCTGCAAAGACCAAGCAGCGCTCAAAAATGTTTTATGTGCCGCTAATTGACGCGCCAACGCGGCAATGGCCAGAGCAGGAACGTCACTGATTTCAAACGCCCACTGGGGCGTTTTTGGCATCCCATCGGTCCGCCCCAGCAAGTAATTGCGGAATTGGGCGTAGCCCGCACAATGGCTGTCGAGAAACGCACGATCCAACAAATCCTCTGTCTCCAGCACATAGGCCATTCCCAACATGAGCGCAACATCTGTGCCAGGCCGGCAAGGCATCCATTGCGCATTTAACCAATCGGAAACATCTGTCGCCACCGGCGATATGTTGATAAACGTAACACCCGCTTGCGAGGCTGCGCGCGCCCCTTGTTCAGATTCATGTTGTGTGATGCCACCGTAAGCCACTTGCGTATTGCGCAGAGGAATGCCTCCAAAGGCGACAAATATCTCAGCATGTTCTGTGATTTCGGCCCAAGTGGTCTGCTCTAACTCCATCTGGTGCCAGGGGGCAACTACGTGTGGCAAAACAACCTGCGCGGCCGCCGTGCTGTAAGTATTCATCGCGCGGGTGGCGCCACCGAGCAAGTTAATAAACCGATGCAGTTGAGATTGCGCATGGTGAAAACGGCCCGCACTGGCCCAACCGTAAGATCCGGCAAAAATAGACCGGTTACCATACTCATCAATTACTTTTGCAATAGCCTCGCCAGCAAGGTCGAGCGCTTCGTCCCACGGCACTTCTACAAATGGTTCTGCGCCTCGTAACTTGCGATCTCGCTGGGTAAGCCAGCTTTTACGAATTGCCGGGCGCTCAACGCGCAGCTTATGTTGCACACCATCGGTTAACACCCGGCCAATATTTGAAGGTGCTGGATCCTCCTTGCGATAATGCAGCCCCACGATCTTGCCGTCGCACACCTCAACGTCGTAAACCCCCCATTGAGTTGCCGTTTGATAGCGCATACCTATAAGCCCCTAGAAAATTTAGCTTCCCAAGCGGTATCTGAGTTTTACAATTAACTGCTCGCCCACCGGCTCTGCGTAGGCGTCCGCTAACAAATCCGAAAAATTACCGGTTTCAAAAGCAACATCCTTTGCACCATTGAGGGTGTAGACAACGGACAACTCGGATAATGGCGCAATTTCCCAGCGGTAACGCAGCTGCAAGTTCAACCGAGACAAACCAAAATCATCAGGCTCAACGTTCGGTTTGCGCACCTTCTCCAAATTGTCATAATTTTTCTGCACCTGATAAAACGCTTCCTCCTGCGCCCTGATGCCGACCCACTGAGCCGCTAATCGAATTTGTTGCTTGGCTGTTATAAAGAAATCTAGGTTTATCCGCGGTCGCCACTCGTTAGAGTCAAAAGTTGTAAAGTTGGTGCCTTCCTGCCATAGCAGCCATCCGTTCCTGTCCTGATACTGCACAAAAGCACCAATATTGATTTGATCAATGGGCCGCCAGTTAAAACCAATATTACCCTTCATGCGATCGCCGCCCTCTTCCTCACCACCATGGCCTAGACCCACTCGAACACTAAGTCTGCGGGCGGTGTCGGTGACATATTCAAGTGAGAGATCGTGCCGACCCTTTACTTTAAACGTACCATTTCCGCGGCTTGAACGGTCGTCTGCACGTGCCGGAAAGTAAGCCGCGCGCAGCCGCACTCGATCTTGGTTTAACAAATCTAATCCCAACCTTGAGCCAAACCCCTTTCGCGTTTTGTACCCCTCACCATTTACCTCGTACTGGGTAAAACTATTGATGGACAATTGACGAAGCCAGAGTAGGTCTGAGCGAGAATAATCGATATTAAACGTCATATTAGTCGCGTCGTTGCGACGACTGAACCCAACATCGTTAATATCAAAGCGATCGTCAAAATGGGATATCCCGCCTCTGAGCACCAAACCCTGCCGAACCGTATAGCCAACGTCGACAAACCCACCGTAGCCTTTGCCTTCGTCCTCCACGTCAGACTGTATAATCTGACCGTCTAGTTTCCACGCCCCGGATGCTGTCAGATAATGAAAATCAACGCCATGCACGACGGCATCAGCCTCCGGGTGCGCTGCCAAGCTTGAGATAGTGCCCACCGCTCGATAATCACCCTGCGGCGTTTTATCCTCATAAAGCAGCCGCGCAATACCATATGAATTGCCGTCTTGATGATAATTTATTTCGCCCACGTCGAATTTTATATCGTCTTCCAATGCCGTCAGGATCCCATAACGGACTTTACCGAACTGTCCGACGGCTTTAACAGCGCCCAGCAATTCGGTTGGTTGATTCAATTCCCGTGCCGGCACGACAACCCCTTCTGGCACTTCCGGCGGACGCGGTGTACCGCCGATACGCCGCGTATTGAGCACCGCCACAGGGTCATCACCCGACGCTCGTGGTGTGGCGTTAAAAACCTCAATACCCTCCTGAAAAAACAATCTTTTTTCGGGATAAAATGTTTCAAATGCCCCCAAATTAACAATTACATCGTCACTTTCGACGTTGCCAAAATCAGGGTAAAGAGAACCGGTCAACTGCACGTTCGTCGACGGCCGCCAAAATAGGTCAGCACCAACTTTTATCTGGCTTTCACCCTCAACTTCATCCTGAGTAAGCGCTGAATAGGGGTAAAAATTCCATTGCTGGCGTGGGTCGACACGCTCCAAAGCCAGGGGCTGCAGCGCGGACATAAATAGCGGTTGAGTGAACGGCAATGCGGGCAATGAATAACGCTCGTCCATATAGGCCACTTTACGCGAGGCATAAGCATTAATCACACGTCGGCCAGCTTGCTTGGGCATCGCAAATTGTGACCACGGCAGGAAAATTTCCGCATTCCACCCTGAAGCTGTCACCTGAGTTGCACCCTGCCAAGCACCATCCCAGTCGGAGCTAAAGCGACGCTCAGGCAAAACAGTCCCGTCTATCTGATTGCCGCCAAGCGCCAAATTAACCCAATATCCATAGCGACCATCACCAGATGTATCCAGCGTTATACCGACAGTGTCACGATTAATTCGCCTAGCATCACGACCAGAATACACTTGAACCAACGTGTCACTTGGCTGCTCAAGGGTGAAAGAGACATACAACCCCCTTTCTGTGTAAAACATTTTCACCAATGTGCTGTGAGTCGGCTTATCCCCGGTGTCAGGATCGACAACCAAAAACTGGTCTACGCCAGCGAGTTCACCCCACATCGGCTCATTCAACTCGCCGTCTATCTCAATAGCAATTTCCGACTCTCTGTGGGTGGCTAACTCGAAAGGTACTAGCGTATTTAGCGTTACAGGTGTCAGGATCTGGAGTGGGTCTGAGGCGGGCTTTGGTTGGGTTGATGTCGGTGGTGGAGAGAAGTGTGCGGGATTTGGGGAACCGCTCGGGGAGCCGCGCGCGGCAGCTGCATACATCAGTCTGGGCGGCGGCGGTTCACGCGCGCCAAAAGAACGCCCGTAGGGCATGTAGAGAGCCGCATCCCGTCTCAGCTTGTTCAGCTTGTACCCGGGCGGTGCCTCATCCACCACAGGAGGCGGTGTCTTGCGTCGCTGGATCATGTCCGCGTCATCTTCGCGGGCCTGGCTACCACGATCGATGTCCAACGACAGATCTTCAAAATCTTCTTCTATCCAATCGTCATAAGCACCTGTCGAGAACAGGCTAGATTCGTAATTTGTGCCATCACCATCGTCCCGCCACAACCAGGCGTCACTGAACCCTCGGTTTCGAGCACGTTCGATCCTGTCTTGCGCCAAGGATTGTGTCATGAATGGCCCAATCGCCACGCGATAAAAGAATCCGCGATCTGTTTCAGTACCGATCACAGCAAGCGAGTCTGTCATTAGCTCCGATGCATCGGCCCGAGCGCCCTCGGCAGAGTCTATATTTTGAAAGCTACCCACAATACCCCAGTATTGTTCCTCAGCAGCCGCGTGACCTACCGGAAAAATGCAAAGCAGTAAAATTATTAAGCGGGCACGCACCATAGTTGAACACAAATCTTATTAGCAAATATCAGGCGCAAAATCATATCAGGGCGACAAAAGTAAAGCTATGCACAAGGCGATCCAACAGCACCACTTTGTGAGCTCTTCGTACGCTTGATTCTCATGACCACAAGCCTCTTATTCAGCGCCCATCTCCACTTTTAAGATATTAAAGGTTGAGGTCGACGCAGAACTTCCAGATAATACGGGCCCTTGCGCACCCGTGGCCAAACTGGATAAGGCACCGGTCTACGAAACCGGGGATTACAGGTTCGAATCCTGTCGGGTGCACCACTATTTGTTCAGATCAAACCCAGCAAAAGTCGTTAAAATGTCCCACCCAGAGGAACAACCACAATCTCAAAACGACCAAAGCGTTAAATTCAGAGGCTGGCGTCTGCTCGGTTATCTGATGAGCGTGATTGTTGTCCTGGCGATCATTGCTGGTTTAGTCGATATTCTGGTCATCGGGCCGCTAGACGGGCGGCTCTGATCATTTGGTATTCAACAATTCATCGCGATACGAAGAGCAAGTCGTTGAACCACATTCCCCAGCAAACCCATGCGCAGGCTACGGCCAATTCTTTCAAATGCGTCTCGCAAGTATGTGTTCATTTGTTGCCAATTCCGCTAGCATGTGCGCCTTCAATGGTGACCCATCTTGGTCCCCTCGCGGCGATATGCTGTGAACTCCGCCAGGCCTGGAAGGGAGCAACGGTAACAGCGGTTTCGGGCGCGAGGTGTGGCTAGGTGGGTCGCCGCCAATTTTTCCGGAGAGGTGTCCGAGTGGTCGAAGGAGCACGCCTGGAAAGCGTGTATAGGTAACCCCTATCGAGGGTTCGAATCCCTCTCTCTCCGCCATTATCAGATTTCATTCCCGTCAATTTCTTCAAGATACGACCCTAACCTACTGATTTAATTGTAAATACAATAGGTTGATAAAACTGGTGGATCGCATTTAATTGTTTGAAGACTCGGCTTTTTTAGTGTAATTATTAGTGGTTAATTGCAATACAGGATGCCTGTTATGGGGGCAACCTCAAGGCCGAATCTTACTGACAGAGCATTTCAAGGAAATGTCCCTGGCTCTTGGAGCACCAGAATATCAGGGCTAACCGCAATTCTGAGGGTCGTATCACTGGCTTAAACATCAATGAGGTGATTCTCTGGGCATCGACCTACCAATCCCGTGAGGTGCAGCGCCGAGCGCAGGCGGCCATTCCTCGATTGATCGCACTGGTGACTGCTACGGCGGCTGTTCAATCAGTCAACGGTGTTAGCGTACTGCGCGAAGCCGGGCTCACTCAGCAAGCCGCCAATGATGCCTGGCTAGTCATTGAGAGCCGCGCGGCTAAACATGCGTTTGAGTTTGCGTGTGGTGGTTGAGGTCAAACATCGATTTTAGGTTCTTTTTAACCCGCAAAACGGTGGTTAATTCGGATAGCCGCATCCAAGTCGAGTGATACTGAAGGGCCGGCATTTCACAGCCGATAAAACCACGAAGTGATTACCATGCGTCTAACTAGACAATCGATCTGATCCCCCATATCTACAGAGGTAGTGTTCTTTATTCGTTCTTGATACTTTGGCGTGATAATGGTGTAACCATTATCGGACTAATTTGGTCGCAGAGGGGAAGCAATTTCGTGAGTGAAAAATTGTCTTGGCTGGGTTTTATTTTGCTGTTGGGCGCTTTTTCAGCTCATGCGCTGGACAGTGATGGCAACGGCATTACCGATGCAATAGAAGCCTCGACGGGCGCAGATCCGTTTTCCAGGTATGCGGTGAGCGCGGGTTCCAGTCACGCCTGCGCGTTAGACGACACGGGCATGGTGTGTTGGGGTGATAACAAAAATGGCCAAACCACGGCACCGGCTTTGATGATTGATCTTGATGGCCACGGGGTCAGCGGTTAGAGCGGATTAGGCGGCTGCCCTCTCGATCCCGCCGGAACCATCGACACTGACGGCGATGGTGTTTGTAACAACACAAACTTGGACGACGACCGCGACGGTATCCCAGGTCTGGTCGACCTTTGACGCGATATCGGTCAATGTTGAACAGTACCGACTGAGTG
>Ga0209631_10001575_pt1 | contig 29048 bp, 29 predicted proteins | sample COG_08_FD_184752 | JGI IMG/M metagenome (GOLD analysis project Ga0209631, IMG submission 184752) | Pelagic Microbial community sample from North Sea - COGITO 998_met_08 (SPAdes) (version 2) | ecosystem: Environmental > Aquatic > Marine > Neritic zone/Coastal water | place: Helgoland, sampling... | reverse complement strand
AAGAAGCACAAGAAAAGACGAGGGAGTAGGGCGTGAATCAACAGTTTGATGTGATCGTTATTGGGGGAGGCCATGCGGGAAGTGAAGCCGCATTGGCCAGTGCTCGAATGGGCGCTCAGACCTTATTGATTACTCAGAATATCGAAACCTTAGGTCAAATGTCCTGCAATCCAGCGATCGGAGGGATCGGCAAGAGTCACCTGGTTCGAGAAATTGATGCCCTGGGCGGTGCGATGGGCGAAGCGGCGGATGCCGCAGGCATTCACTTTAGAATGCTCAATGCGCGTAAAGGGCCCGCTGTTCGAGCAACCCGAGCGCAGACCGATCGACAGCTCTACAAACAGTTTATTCGAGCAAGGCTAGAGTCTCAGGAAAACCTCAAAATTTTCCAGCAATCCGTTGATGACCTGCTGGTCTCTGGGGATCAAATCACCGGCGTTGTCACGCAAATGCAACAACAGTTTTTCGCGCCGGCGGTGGTCCTCACCGTAGGGACATTCCTTGGAGGCGTCATTCACGTTGGGCTCGACCGTTCCAGTGGCGGTAGAGCGGGTGATGCGGCCTCCAATAGACTGGCCGATCGATTGCGAGAAATGCCGTTTACGGTGGGCCGACTCAAGACTGGAACACCCCCGCGGGTCGATGCAAGGTCGGTTGATTTTAGCTTAATGGCAGAGCAGCCTGGGGACGTGCCGACACCCACGATGTCTTTTTGGAGTGATGCGGGCGTTCATCCGAAACAAATTCCTTGTCATATCACGACGACCAATGAAAAGACTCATGAAATTATACGCGCGGGTCTCGATCGGTCCCCACTGTATTCTGGGGTTATCGACGGCGTTGGGCCGCGGTATTGTCCATCGATTGAAGACAAGATCGTGCGATTTGCGGACAAAAACGCGCATCAAATTTTTGTAGAGCCAGAAGGGTTAGAGACCCGGGAGCTATACCCCAACGGTATTTCAACCAGCCTGCCTTATGATGTTCAATTAGCGTTGTTACGGACGATTCCAGGGTTTGAGCAAGCGCACATTACCAGACCTGGTTACGCGATTGAATATGATTACTTTGAACCCCAGGGGCTCAAAAGTAGCCTCGAGACGAAAGCCTTAGGAGGTCTATTTTTTGCTGGGCAAATTAATGGCACCACGGGTTATGAGGAAGCTGGAGCGCAAGGGATCCTTGCTGGCATTAACGCGGTCAGGTTAGTCAGAAACGAGTCGCCATGGGTACCCAGTCGATCTGAAGCTTACATTGGTGTCATGGTTGATGATCTGATTACCCTGGGGACGCTTGAGCCGTATCGAATGTTCACAAGCCGTGCTGAATATCGATTAATACTCCGTCAAGACAACGCTGATCAGAGGCTTTGCGATACTGCGCAGACCCTAGGGTTACTCTCATCAGAGCAGTGGGAGCGGTACAACATCAAGCAAGAAGCTATCGGTGCGCTTTCAAAAACCCTCGAAGCGACGCTTGTTCGACCCCAAGACGACGCAATTAACCGGCTGTTAAAAGAAGCGATGCACAAAGAATACCGATTGTCTGAGTTGATCAAGCGCCCTGAGGTAAAACTGAACGGGCTGATTGAAGCGGCGGGTCTTGATGTCCAAAGACCTGATGTCTGTGAGCAAGTTGAAATCGAATGTAAATACCAAGGGTATATCGATCGCCAACAACAAGAAATTTCGCGGTTAAAAGCACAGCATTTGTTAGCGATACCCGATGACTTGGAATATGACAGCATCATGGGTTTATCGAACGAGGTTCGACAGAAGTTGGCTAAAATCCGTCCTGAAAATTTGGGACAAGCATCGAGAATTTCAGGCGTTACACCTGCCGCTGTGTCCTTACTGCTGGTTCATCTTAAGCGTCGGGGCGGCTATAGCAAGCGCGTTCAGTCTGGGTGAGCCTGCACGATGAAGTTGCCAGAGGATTAGAGGCGCTGAATGCACAGCCCGAGTTACAATCGATAGATTTTTTGGAACACAAAGCGCGGTTTTTGGCGTATTTAGAACTGCTTAAGCGTTGGAATAAAACCTACAATCTTACTGCGATTCGCGACGATCGCGGCCAAGTTGTACGACACTTGTTGGACTCGCTTGTGATCGCGCCTTTCGTAAAGCCGGATGACTTCTCGGATGTAGGCTCTGGCGCGGGCCTCCCTGGAATTCCATTGGCCATTTGTCAGCCGGGCAGGAAGGCTGTTTTGATCGATTCTAATGGGAAAAAAACCCGATTTCTGACCCAAGTTAAGATCGAATTAGGCCTTGATGATGTAGAGATCGTTCAAGGAAGAATCGAAGATTTAATGAATCTCGATTTCAAACAAATTGTTTGCAGAGCATTTAAACCTCTGGATGAATTGGTGTTGTCATTAAAACATGCGCTTTCGGTAGATGGGGTTATACTGGCGATGATCGGAAAGGAACCTGAGCCATGGGTTCTGGAGGCCCTAAAGGCCCAAGCTGAGGTAACTCTGAAGCCGTTGGTGGTACCGGGACAAGACGCCGAACGGTATTTGGCAGAAATCGTGCCAAAGCGCTGATTAATGCGGTAGAAGGTGCAGTCTAAATTGGCGAATCCTCGGAAAGGGACTTAAGCATTCATCAAAGATGCGGTCAAAGTGAGTGATCCCAGGATATAGCGATAAGTCATCCAATGGATTTTGTAAAATAAAAGGCTAGGCCATTAATCTTAGGGGCTGTTTTCCGTGAAAATTTTCGCCATCGTCAATCAAAAAGGCGGTGTGGGTAAAACCACCACGTCGGTTAACTTGGCTGCCTGTTTGGCGGCGATGCATCGCCGGGTTTTGTTAATTGATCTTGATGCTCAGGGTAATGCAACAATGGGCTGTGGGGTCGATAAGAGTCAGCTACCTGCGACGATATTCGATGTCTTGGTTTTGGGACGCCCGGTAAATGAGGTGGTCGCTGAAGGCACGGGTGGGCTCCATGTGGTGGGCGCTAATGTCGACCTAACCGGTGCAGAGATCGACTTGATTGATCTCGATGCAAGGGAGTATCGGCTAAAAACGGCGTTGGCTGAAATTAACGATCAATATGATTATGTGGTGATCGATTGTCCGCCCGCCCTCAATTTATTAACCGTCAATGCGCTAACCGCTGCCGATGCGCTGATCATTCCGATGCAGTGCGAATATTATGCGTTGGAAGGGCTCTCCGCGCTGGTGACAACGATTCAGAGAGTGGTGTCCCAGCTGAATCCGTCGCTTAAGATAGAGGGAATTATCAGAACGATGTTTGATCCTCGAAATAGCCTAACGAAGGACGTTTCATTACAACTGCAGTCGCATTTTGGCGACCAACTCTACAGAACCGTCATCCCGCGTAACGTGCGACTGGCTGAAGCACCCAGTCATGGCCTTCCTATTATCCAGTATGATGCCAATTCGAACGGCGCAAAGGCCTATTTGGCATTGGCTGGTGAATTGTTGCGCAGAGAGAGCGCGAACCGAGTCACCGACGTTACGCATTAAAGCCGCAAGATGCGGTGGTACAAGATGTGGTGTTAAGAAGGTTTAGGCCGTAATGAGCGCTCTTGCATCTCAGCAATTGCATCTCAGCAATAAGGAACATGAATATGGCTGGAAAAAAGCGAGGGTTGGGAAGAGGACTAGACGCACTGCTTGGCCCGGCGGGTTCCCCAGCACCCACAAGCTCACCGGATTCAGACGCGGCTCCAGAGGGAGCGGTGCTAAAGCAGATACCGATCGAATGGATTAGACCAGGACAATTTCAGCCACGACAAACGTTTGACGAGGAGAAACTTCAAGAGCTTGCTGCATCGATCAGTGTCCATGGGGTCATGCAGCCAATATTGCTCCGAGAAGTAGCCAGCGAGCAGTTTGAGTTGATTGCGGGCGAGCGGCGATGGCGGGCGTGTCAGATCGCAGGATTAGATCGTGTACCGGCACTCATCAAGGCATTAACGCCCCAAAATCATTTGGCTTTATCTTTAATCGAAAATATTCAACGAGAAGACTTAAACCCTCTGGAAGAAGCTCAGGCCCTTAGCCGCCTGGTTGAAGAATTTGGTCTGACCCACCAAGCGGTCGGCGATGCGGTCGGCAAAAGTCGGGCCGCCGTCAGTAACGCCATTCGATTGTCAAAGCTGGGTAGGGTGGCTTCCGAATTTCTAGTCAGGGGTGATATTGAAATGGGCCATGCAAGAGCTTTGCTACCTCTTGATGCAGAAGTCCAGGCACTCGTTGCACGGCAAGTCGTGAGTCAAAATTTGACCGTTCGCCAAACAGAAAAATTAGTTCAGCAACAGCTGGCGCCCGAAGCAGAACCTCAAAAATCCCAAAAGGTAGACCCCGATGTAGCGCGGTTAGAACAGCAGTTGTCAGACTATTTCGGACAGTCAGTGCGGATAAAAAAGAAGGGTGCACGTCGTGGCCAAATGTTGATCGACTACAACAGTTTTGAAGAGTTAGATGGCGTACTGCTGAAGGCCGGATTCAAGACCGCTGCAGAGGATGAGAGTCTGTAAATAAACTCTGAAGCCAGCAGCTTTTAAAGTTGAACGGTTGGCTCAATATCTCTATACTCTGCCCGCCGAAAAACGCTGTCGGTTGCACGAGAGGGAAAGGCAATCAACAAAGGGGCGCATCGTGGCGAAACGATGGCGATTGTTGAAAGAAGTCGGAGCCGGCCATATTGGACTGCTAAGCGCAGGATCGTTGGTTTGGGTAATCTCCAGTGCGTCTTGGGCCGGGTCCTGGACACTTGGATTGGCGCTAGCGGGTTTAGGCGCTTTGGTGCAGACCATTGTACTGACCCGGAGACCGGCACTGGGTTTAGGGGTGTCACAGGGTTTAAAGTTCGGTGTCTTTGGGATTGGAACAGCGTTGCTGATGACGGTCTGGAGAGAAATACACCTGGCGGGTTTTGTTGTTGGGATTGTGTGCAGTCAGTTGATGTGGGTCTGGGCCAGTGCCAGACGAGCTTCAGGATTGCTCAAAGTCGCCAAGAAAAGCGATCAGTCGATGCACTGAAAGCGCGTATAAGAAGTTTGGGCGTTCGGCTGAAGGATCGGTCGAAATAGATAAAAAACGAGCATTAGAGATCTTATGGCAAGCAGCGAAGGGCTAACGTCTCAAGATTATATTCAGCATCATTTGACCAACCTCACTTACGGTCAGTTCCCTGATGGGAGCTGGGGCATCGCCCGTAACCCCGATGAGATTGCTTCGATGGGCTTTTACGCAATCAATCTCGATACCATGATTTGGTCAGTGGGCTTGGGCTTTGTTTTCCTGGGGCTATTTATCACCGCCGCCCGTAGCGCAACCTCGGGTGTCCCGGGTACGCTTCAAAACCTCTGTGAGATTACGGTAGATTTTGTCGAGACCAATATCAGCCAAGTCTTTGGCAGTCGGCCTAACGCACTGATTGGACCACTGTCCCTGACTATTTTAGTTTGGGTTTTCTTGATGAATCTCATGGATTTAATTCCGGTAGATTTTATACCCCATGCCGCAGAACTCGCTGGGGTTCCCTATTTTAAAATCGTGGCAACGACGGATCCCAATGCAACCCTCGGCATGTCAGTGGGGGTGTTCTTTCTGGTGCTGTACTATAACTTTAAGATCAAAGGTCCGTTAAAGTTTGGGGCGGGTTTGGTGACGCATCCGATTCCCCACTGGTCAATGTACTGGTTCAATTTCATTCTCGAAATCGTCGATATGTTGGCGAAGCCTTTATCTCATGGCTTGCGCCTATTCGGCAATTTGTACGCTGGAGAGATGATCTTTATCCTGATTGCCTTGCTGCCCTTTTACGCGCAGTGGGCTTTATCGCTTCCTTGGGCGATTTTCCATATCTTGATCATTGGCTTGCAAGCTTTTGTATTCATGATCTTGACGATCGTCTATCTCACTCAAGCCCATGAAACGGGCGAACATTAACACTCGGTTCAAATTTAACTAGGAGCTCACAATGAACGAAGCACAGGCGCTTATTTTTATGGCAGGAGGGATCTTGATGGGTCTCGCCGCGATTGGTAGTGGTGTTGGTATTGGTATGTTGGGGGGTAAATATCTCGAAGGTGTCGCCCGTCAACCCGAGCTTCAGCCGATGTTGTTGACCCAATTGTTTATCGTACTGGCACTTGTAGACGCTGTGCCTATTATTGGCGTCGGTATCTCTCTGTACATGATTTTTGCGCTGTAGACGAAACCACCCCATACCATTTGATCATCGAAGAGGTGATGCGTGAATATTAATCTAACAATGCTGGGACAGCTGATTGCGTTCGTGATGTTCGTGATGTTTTGCATGCGTTATGTATGGCCACCTTTAACAGAGGTGATGCGTAGTCGGCAAAAGACCATCTCGGAGGGATTAGAAAACGCCGCCAAAGCTGAGCAGCAGTTACAACAAGCCAATGAGTCAGCCTCCAACGAGCTCGAGGCTGCCAAGCGTGAAGCGGGAGAGCTGATTGCCCAAGCGAGAAGCAGAGCGAATCAAATCATTGATGAAGCGAAGGTTCAGGCGAAGGATGAAGCCCAGCGAATTATTGATGGTGCTCAGGACGATATCGATCAAGAGATCAGTCGAGCCCGCGAAGCGCTCCGAGAGCGTGTGGGCGAACTCGCCATTGAGGGTGCCGAAAAGATTTTGGCGACGTCGGTTGATCGTAGCGCTCATGAAGCCATGCTAACCAAGCTTTCCCAGGCGCTGTAGAGCGATGGCAGAGTCAGAATTAGCAACGGTCGCGAGACCCTATGCTCGGGCAGCATTTTCGACAGCACTCGATGAGGCCGAAGGGCTTGGGGCCTGGTCACGGATGTTGGGTTTGATGGGTGCTGCAGTCAGCGATCCTGTGATCGAGGCGTTGCTGGATGATCCAATGAGATCGGGTGCAGACGCTGCTGCCACCCTAACCGAACTGTTATCAGATGATCTGAGCACCGCCGCCGTGAATTTTATCGGGGTTCTCGCCGATTATGATCGCTTAATGCTGCTGCCCACGATTGCGATGCAGTACGAAGTGCTCAAAGCTAACCACGAAAAAACAATTGATGTTGAAGTAGTCAGTGCTTACTCAATGTCGGAACAAGAACAGAGCGAACTAAAAACAGCACTCGATCGCCGGCTCCAGCGTACGGTGGCCTTAGAGACAACCACCGATAGTGACCTTTTAGGCGGTGTTGTGATTCGAACTGAGGACATGGTGATCGATGATTCTGTTCGCGGAAAACTTCAAAAACTGGCTGGTACGCTGCAGTAAATTAGAACTCTTGAGGCGCATAACATGCAACAACTGAACCCTTCAGAAATAAGCGATATCATCAAGCAGCGAATCGCGCGGCTGGATGTCACAAGCGAGGCTCAAAACGAAGGCACTATCGTCAGCGTTTCTGACGGTATTGTCAGAATTCATGGTTTGGCTGACGTTCAAAACGGGGAAATGATTGAATTCCCCAACAATCTCTTTGGGTTTGCTCTGAACCTCGAGCGCGATTCGGTGGGGGCGGTCGTTTTGGGCGATTATAAAGTGCTTAAAGAGGGCCAGACCGCGCGATGTACTGGACGAATCCTCGAAGTACCGACTGGGCCTGAGTTGTTAGGGCGTGTTGTAGATGCCCTTGGTAATCCCATCGACGGTAAAGGACCGCTGGGCGCCAAGCAAACATCACCGGTTGAAAAGGTTGCTCCAGGGGTTATTGCGCGACAGCATGTCGACCAGCCTGTCCAGACAGGGCTCAAATGTATTGATTCGATGATTCCTGTGGGTCGTGGTCAGCGTGAGTTGATTATCGGTGACCGACAGACGGGTAAAACGGCGATCGCGATTGATGCCATTATTAATCAGCAAAAATCGGGTATTAAGTGCGTCTATGTCGCCATCGGTCAAAAGTTTTCTTCGATTGCGAACGTCGTAAGAACCCTTGAAGAACATGGGGCGATGGAAAATACCATCATCGTTGCCGCTGGCGCTTCAGATCCAGCGCCCATGCAATATATTGCCCCTTATTCGGGCTGCACTATGGGTGAATATTTCCGAGACATCGGTGAGGACGCGTTGATCATTTATGATGATTTGACCAAGCAAGCCTGGGCATATCGTCAGATTTCATTGCTGCTGCGCCGTCCACCAGGTCGTGAGGCCTACCCTGGTGATGTCTTTTATTTACATTCGCGCTTGTTAGAGCGGGCCGCACGGGTCAATGCTGACTACGTCGAGCAGGAGACTGGCGGAGCGGTCAAAGGTAAGACCGGATCACTCACTGCGCTTCCGATCATCGAAACCCAAGCGGGGGACGTATCGGCCTTCGTTCCAACCAACGTGATTTCCATTACTGATGGCCAAATATTTTTAGAGTCCGATAAATTTAATTCGGGCGAGCGACCTGCTATGAACCCAGGGATATCGGTGTCTCGAGTCGGTGGTGACGCGCAGGTTAAGTTTATGTCAAAGATTTCCGGCGGCATTAAGCTGGCTTTGGCTCAGTATCGTGAGCTTGCTGCGTTTTCGCAGTTTGCATCGGATCTTGATGAGGCCACTCGGCGACAGCTAGAGCACGGAGAGCGTATTAACGAGCTGATGAAGCAAAAGCAGTATTCGCCGATGACGGTATCAGAAATGGGCGTCGTGCTGTTTGCGGCAAACGAGCGCTTTTTAGAAGATGTGCCGGTCGAAAAAGTATTGGATTTTGAGGCGGCATTACTCAGTTATATGCATGCCGAGCATGGGGATTTTATGGCACAGGTTGACCAAGAGGGTGCCTATTCGGATGAAGTGATTGCCTTGATGCGTTCTGCGATTGAAACCTTTAAGCAAACCCAAACGTTTTAAGCGCGAAGCAAAGGCAGAGTAGATAACGCTATGGCAAATGCGAAAGAGCTAAGAAAGCAGATCGGCAGTATTAAGAATACGCAGAAGATCACGAGCGCTATGCAAATGGTGGCCGCAAGTAAAATGCGTAAAGCCCAAGACCGTATGGCTCGGGGTCGTCCGTATTCGGATCAAATTCGCGCTGTCATCAGCCATATGGCCAATGCTTCCAGTGAATATCCGCACCAGTTCATGAAAGAACGAGATGTCGCACGCGTAGGGTACATCATTGTCACGACGGACAAAGGCTTGTGTGGTGGGCTCAACGTTAACTTGCTGAAAGCGACGGTCCAACACATGAAAGCTTGGAATGATCAGGACGTCGAAGCAGATCTGTGTTTAATCGGCAACAAAGGGGTTCAGTTTTTCAGAGCCTACGGCGGACGGGTATTAGCCGCAAGCCAGCATTTGAGCGAGACCCCAGCAGTCGAGGATTTAATCGGCAGTATTAAAGTGATGCTGGACGCGTTTGAAGCAGGCCAAGTCGATAAAATCTTCATCGCCAACAACGTATTCGTCAACACCATGGTGCAACAGCCGACGGTCTCTCAACTGGTGCCACTCGATCCGATGGACGATGAAACCTTGCAATCTCGTTGGGACTATTTGTACGAGCCTGAGGCGCAAGAGCTAATCGATGGTTTAATTACGCGGTATTTAGAGTCCCAGGTGTATCAAGCCGTGGTGGAGAACGTTGCCTGTGAGCAAGCGGCAAAAATGGTGGCTATGAAGAGCGCAACGGAAAACGCAGGCGAACTCATCGACGAGCTTGAGCTCATCATGAACAACGCCAGACAAGCCGCCATCACACAAGAAATATCAGAAATTGTCAGTGGTGCTGCAGCGGTTTAAAGCACCCAACAGAATATAAAGAGAGGATCGATCATGGGTAGTGGACGAATAGTTCAAGTCATTGGTGCAGTCATCGATGTGGAGTTCCCGAGGGAAGATGTGCCAAGTGTTTATGACGCGCTGGTTGTTCCCAGCAATGATCTAACGCTTGAGGTTCAGCAGCAATTGGGCGACGGCGTTGTTCGGACAATTGCCATGGGGAGTTCCGAAGGTGTGAGTCGTGGTCTTGAAGTCACCAATACCAACGAGCCCATCATGGTGCCGGTAGGGGAAGAAACCCTAGGCCGAATTATGGATGTTTTAGGTAACCCGATCGATGAAAAGGGTCCGATTGGCGAGAAGTCGCGGATGGCGATTCACCGAGACCCACCCTCTTATGAAGAACAAGCGGGCGGACGAGACCTGCTGGAGACCGGCGTTAAGGTGATCGATCTGATTTGCCCCTTTGCTAAGGGCGGTAAAGTAGGATTGTTTGGCGGGGCCGGTGTGGGCAAAACCGTGACGATGCTTGAGCTGATTAACAATATCGCCAAAGAACACAGCGGGTTATCTGTTTTTGCAGGGGTCGGAGAGCGTACGCGAGAAGGAAACGACTTCTATCACGAAATGGATGAGGCTGGCGTCCTTGATAAGATCTCCATGGTCTTTGGACAAATGAACGAGCCTCCGGGTAACCGTCTTCGAGTGGCGTTATCGGGTTTGACGATGGCCGAGAAGTTCCGTGATGAAGGCAAAGACGTTCTGCTTTTCGTCGACAATATCTATCGTTATACCCTGGCGGGCACCGAGGTTTCGGCGTTGCTGGGACGGATGCCATCAGCGGTAGGCTATCAGCCGACATTGGCCGAAGAGATGGGTGTTTTACAGGAGCGTATTACCACCACTAAATCTGGTTCAATCACCTCGATCCAAGCCGTCTACGTTCCAGCGGATGATTTGACCGATCCGTCACCCGCAACAACCTTTGCGCACTTGGACTCAACCGTGACCTTGTCTCGAGATATTGCTTCGCTTGGTATTTATCCTGCAGTAGATCCCCTCGATTCTACGTCTAGACAGTTAGACCCGCTGGTTGTCGGGCAAGAGCATTACGACGTGGCCCAAGGGGTCCAGAGCGTTCTTCAGAAGTACAAAGAGTTAAAAGATATCATCGCTATTTTGGGTATGGACGAGCTTTCTGAAGAAGATAAGTTGACCGTGTATCGAGCACGCAAAATCAGCCAGTTCTTCTCACAACCGATGCATGTGGCCGAAGTGTTTACGGGTACGCCAGGTGTGTATGTACCTCTGTCAGATACGATCCGGAGCTTTAAAGGTATTTTAGAAGGCGATTACGATGATCTGCCCGAGGCTGCGTTCAGCATGGTGGGCAGCATCGAGCAGGCGATGGAGAAAGCGAAGTCTCTGTAAAACGGGCTCGCGGATAGCAAGGAAAACACTATGGCCACCACGGTACATTGCAGCATTGTCAGCGCCGAGCAGGAAATTTTTTCGGGCCTCGTTGAGATGGTGGTTGCCAGTGGTACCCTCGGTGAGCTTGGAATTATGCCAGGCCATGCACCGCTGCTCAGCGGTATCAAGCCCGGCCCGGTGAAGCTTGTCCTAGAAGGCGGGGATGAAGAGATTTTCTTTGCCTCTGGCGGCTTTATTGAAGTTCAACCCACAGCGGTGACGATCCTTGCAGACACCGCTATTCGAGCAGATAACATCGATGAAGCGGCAGCCTCTGAAGCCGAGCAAAAGGCCCAAGCTGAATTGAACGATCAGCGCGCCGAGGTTGATTTTGCACGCGTCAATGCAGATCTTCAGGAGCAGGCGGCGATGTTGCGAACCGTCAGAAAGATGCGGGATCAAAAAAACCGCGTCTGATTGCGCAGTGTTTGATCCAGCCATCACTCGTTGCTGGTTTTTCAGTTGAGTGCCTCGATCTAAAAAGCGACCTTTACCCAACCCCGATTGATCTTGTCTCTTGAACCTATTTCCTCAACGCTTAAGGCGCTGCACCGCCCTTGATTGTGTCGCAAAGCAGAATTCCATGATCACTTTTGGACCTTATCGTTTATTGCGCTTACGGCACTTTAAAGCGGGGTTTCTTCTTAATGAGCGTTCACCTCGCGGTGATGTAACGGTTTATCAGTGGTTTCAGCCAAAGCCAGGGTTTAAACTATCGCGATGAAAAATGAGTTAGAAATTTGTGTCCTTGCCGCCGGTAAAGGCACACGCATGAAGACGACTACACCCAAGATGCTACAACCGATCGCGGGCCGCCCGATGATTGAGCATGTCGTTGCAGTGGCCAAGCAGCTTGAGCCCACAGCCATCCATCTGATCGTTGGTGAAGATGCCAGCCCAATGCAAGCGCTATTTGCAGAGCAAACAGACCTGACCTGGGCAGAGCAGCGCGAGCAACTGGGGACTGGACACGCGGTGATGCAGGCGCTGCCCAACATTAAGGCAGATTCCGCGACCCTGATTCTTTTAGGCGACGTCCCCTTGATCCGAGCAGAAACCCTAGCGCAGCTCACAGTCAGTCACGCGGATATCGTTGTATTGACGGTTAATCTAGAGGCGCCGACGGGTTATGGGCGCATAACCCGGGATGCGCAAGGTCGCGTTACGGGCATTGTTGAAGAAAAAGACGCAACCCCAGCAGAGCGAGACATTAAAGAGGTCAATTCAGGGTTGTTTTATATTGGGCCGGGTCTTCTGCCGGGCCTGCTGGCTAAATTAACCAATGACAATCGGCAAGGAGAGTTTTATCTCACCGATATTGTGGCGCATGCGGTGCAACAGGGGTTGTCGGTTGAGACTGTGAATGTTGCTGATGCCGAAGAAGTCGGGGGCGTGAATGACCTTGCCCAGCTGGCAGCAGCAGAACGCTATTTTCAGCGTCGCCAGGCCGAGGCTCTGATGCGTGCAGGGGTGCGCATTATTGATCCTGACCGTATCGATATTCGAGGCGCCGTGACTTTTGGTATGGATGTGATTGTAGATGTGAATGCAGTGATTGAAGGCCCGTGCCATTTTGCTGGGGGTTCGGTGATTGAGCCGCACTGCGTGATCAAGCAGTGCCGTATCGGCGCTGGCTCGGTGATCAAGGCGCATTCGAATCTTGAGGGTGCAACGCTTGCCGAGGGTTGCCAAGTGGGCCCTTATGCACGGTTGCGGCCCGGCGCGGACCTCAGGGATGGCGTTTCTATTGGCAATTTTGTCGAAGTTAAAAAGACGGTCATGGGTCCCGGCAGTAAAGCCAGTCATTTGTCCTATCTGGGAGATGCCAGTATTGGCGCCGAGGTCAATATTGGTGCAGGCACCATCACCTGTAATTACGACGGGGTTAACAAGTGGCAAACCGTGCTAGAGGACGGTGTTTTTATCGGTTCAAACACCGCCCTTGTGGCGCCGGTCACCGTTGAAAAGGATGCCACGGTTGGTGCAGGTTCAACGATTACTGGGCAGGTTCCTCAGGCCGCTTTGGGCGTCGCCAGAGGCAAGCAGCGCAATATTGAAGGCTGGCCAAGACCCGAAAAAATAACGGATGCCCCTGGCCTGGTTAAGAAACAATCCCCTATAAAGGACGGAGCCTAAAATGTGCGGCATTGTAGGTGCGGCGGCAGATCGCAATGTGGTTGGTATTTTACTGGAGGGTCTGCAGCGCCTTGAGTATCGGGGCTATGATTCTGCGGGTCTGACGGTTTTGAGCGAAGACCAGCAGGTGATGCGCTTTCGCGAAGTCGGCAAGGTTCAGAGTCTGCGTGACAAGTGCAAACAGGCGATGCCCACGGGGCAAATCGGCATTGCGCATACCCGCTGGGCGACCCACGGCAAGCCGACGGAGCAAAATGCCCATCCGCATGTCTCAAACGATGCGGTGGCCATTGTTCATAACGGCATTATTGAAAATCATGAGCGCTTAAGAGAGGCGCTCAGTGGTGAAGGGTATGTGTTCACTTCAGAGACCGATACTGAAGTCATGGCCCATTTGGTTGATCAACAGGTGAAGCTAACAGGAGATTTTAGAGCGGGGGTTACTGCTGCTCTGACGCAGCTAGAAGGAGCCTATGCGATCGCTGTTCAGCACAGAGATTACCCGAGTGAGTTGATCGGAGCGCGCCAGGGCAGCCCATTGGTGGTAGGGCTTGGCATCGGCGAGAATTTCATCGCTTCTGATCCCCAGGCGCTCCGGCCGGTGACTGACCGATTCATCTATCTCGAAGAGGGTGAATTGGTTCAATTGAGCCGGGACGAGATTTCAATTTTTGGCGGCAGCTCAGATGCAATTGCTAGCCGTACGGTAACCCTCGATGGTAGAGACGATGCGGCGGATAAGGGTAATTACCGGCATTACATGATCAAAGAAATCCATGAACAACCCCAAGCGATCCGTAACACGCTGCAAGGGCGTTTGGGTCGTCATGGCGTCCTCGAGCAGGCCTTCGGTGTCGAAGCCAGCGCGCTATTTGAGCGGGCCGAAGGGGTTCAGATTGTTGCCTGCGGTACGAGCTATTACAGCGCTCAAGTCGCCGGGTACTGGATCGAAGCGCTCGCGGGATTGCCCTGCCGAGTGGAGATTGCCAGCGAGTGGCGTTATCGAACCGTTGCCGTTGCGGAAAACACATTGTTTTTGACCATCTCACAGTCGGGTGAGACGGCCGATACTTTAGCTGCGCTCCGTCAATCGAAGTCCCTCGGGTATCTGGGTAGTTTGTGTATCTGTAATGTCCCGAACAGCTCCTTAGTGCGGGAGTCGGATCTCTCGTTAATGACCGAGGCAGGCACTGAGATCGGTGTGGCGTCAACCAAGGCTTTTACAACCCAGCTTGCTGATTTGCTCATGTTCGCACTTGCGATTGGCAAGTATCACGGGCTAGGTGAAGACGATGAGGTAAGGATCGTGAAGGCGCTGCATGACCTGCCCCAGCGATTAGAAGAAACCCTTGCAATCGAACCACAAGTCAAGGTGATGGCCGAGCAATTGATCGACAAGGATCACGCGTTGTTTTTAGGCCGAGGCGTCCACTACCCCATTGCGATGGAAGGCGCTCTGAAGCTTAAAGAAATCTCCTATATTCATGCTGAAGGGTACCCCGCGGGAGAACTAAAACATGGTCCGCTGGCTCTGGTTGATGAGGACATGCCGGTGATTTGTGTTGCTCCCACGGATGAACTGCTTGAAAAGGTGAAGTCAAACCTTCAGGAAGTCTCCGCCCGCGGTGGTGTGCTCTATGTGTTTACCGATCATCGTGCGGAATTTGGTGATATGAAAGACACGCAAGTCGTCATCCTGCCCGCGCTGGACCCTATCGTTGCTCCCATCGCTTTTGTGCTGCCGCTACAATTACTTTCTTATCATGTTGCCGTGCTGCGAGGTACAGATGTCGACCAACCCCGGAACTTAGCGAAGTCAGTGACTGTTGAATAAGGAGAGTTTTCTCGGTTGGTCGCAAACCATATTATGATTTGTATTAAAACAGAAATACCAAAAGAGATTTGTGAAATAGATGACGAACTAAAAGCAATTTATCATTCACACGACACGTTTTGCATTTGGGTTTTCAAATCTAGAGAAGATAGAAATAATTTTATGAATGATACGGTTGGCATGAAGAAAGAGGAGAGAGAAAAACATTATTTAGATAATTATGAGAAACCTTGCTACGGACACTCTGTTACGGTGGAGTAGTTTCGAACGATGCATCTAAGGGAAAACCATGGAAGCTTTAGCAGTAACAAAGGTTTGTTTTTGGAATGATGGGTGTTTTTTTCGGAACACTAGGAGTCGCAGCATTTGTCCGCCTCGAAATATCGACAAAAACCTTAAAAGAAAACGGAATTCTTGGCGAGAACTATAAATTGGCGAGAAGTGTGAAGAGGAATAACGCACCGTTCCAAAACACTCAGTGCCAGTGGAACCGTTAAGAGCGTCTACTTTATATGAAAAAAAAGCTGTTAATTTCGAATTCGATCATGTGGGCAGCAGCGATTCTTGTTGTTGCAATTGTTCAGGAAAAGCAGGTTGCCATTTTGATGCTGGTTATCTTAGCAACAGTTTCATTAATGTTACTAAAAGATGGAAATAAGGAGTAAAAGTAGACGCGTTTATGGACTCGGTCACCATTGAGTGTGTGCTGGATGAGGCGTTTATTCGCTACTTCAATCGGTCTCTGGTACATCGGTTTGGTCAATGATGGTCGATTTTAGAATGTCTTCAAAAGCCCCGTCTGCTTGGGTCACAATCAGCCTATCCGAACTCTGATTATTCAGCTGAGGGTCGATGATGCCGACCGCTTCGAGCACTTCATCGGTCTTCCAGTGCTTAAAAGTGATTTTAACCATAGCGTTTAAACTTCCTTGTCTATTAGAACGGGGTTGTTGCCTGCCAGTCATCGAGATCCCAAAACCCCGATTGCACCATTGGCTGTCTGTTGACGTTCTGATCTCCGAAAACGATTAAGATCAGATGCTTCGCACCGTGCACGATTGTTGGAAAGGCAGCGCGGAAGGATTCTACAAGATCTTCGCTTAAATGGGCATTGCGCTTTGTATGATTTTGGACTTTAGTGCGATCGGCAGCGCCTGAGCGGGTCAACGGCCGTCGAAATTGCGTGAATCGAAGAGCTCAGTGCCGCACGAGATGATACACTTTCGCTGTTCTGTCCGGATCGCCAAGGAGTCAGTCGATGGCTCCCCGCACCGAGGCAGAAACCTGAATTTGGGATCCTTATGGACGTCACTGAAATCTTAGAAGCGCTCAATCCCGAGCAGCGGGCTGCTGTTACAGCACCGCCCGGTAGCGCCTTAGTTCTGGCCGGGGCGGGTAGCGGTAAGACCCGCGTCCTAACCCAAAGAATCGCTTGGTTGGTCCAAACCGAGGGAATATCCCCCTTCGGGATCCTAGCAGTAACCTTTACGAATAAAGCTGCTGCGGAAATGCGAGCCCGTATCGAAGCCCATCTAAAGATGCCGCTTCGCGGGATGTGGGTGGGGACTTTTCACGGGCTAGCCCATCGGTTTTTACGGGCGCATTGGCAGGACGCTGGCCTTGACCAAAATTTCCAGATCATTGACGCCGACGATCAGCTTCGTTTGGTTAAACGGATTTTGAGTAACCTATCCATTGACGATAAAAAATGGCCAGCGAAGCAAGCCGTGTGGTGGATCAATGCCCAAAAAGATGAGGGCCTGAGATCAAACCACATACAAAATGATGGTGATCTATTTTTGGCGACGCATCTCAGTATTTATCGAGCCTACGAAGAAGCGTGCGACCGCGGTGGCATGGTTGATTTTGCGGAGCTATTGCTCAGAACTCACGAAACCCTGTTATCCCATAAAGCCCTACTCCAGCATTATCAGGATCGTTTTAAAGCCGTCCTGGTCGACGAATTTCAAGATACCAATGCGATTCAGTATGCATGGCTACGCATTATCACGGGTCAGGCGAATAAGCTGATGGTAGTGGGTGACGATGATCAATCGATCTACGGTTGGCGCGGCGCAAAGATCGAAAACATTCAACGCTTTCAAGATGATTATCCTCAGGCGGTGATCTACCGTCTTGAGCAGAACTACCGCTCAACCGGCGCTATTTTAGGGGCTGCTAATGCGCTCATCGAAAACAATGATGATCGACTCGGGAAACAGTTGTGGACCGATTTAGGTGAGGGTGACCCTCTGTCTCTGTATGCGGCCTATAACGAAATCGATGAGGCGCGTTATATTGTTGAGCGAATTAAAACCTATTTTGAAGGGGGCCATCCCTATCAGGACTGCGCAATTCTGTATCGATCAAATGCTCAGTCACGGGTGTTAGAGGAAGCGCTGCTTCGATCTCAATTGCCGTACCGGATTTATGGCGGACAACGATTTTTTGAGCGCGCTGAAATCCGGTCATCCTTGGCCTACTTGAAGTTGATCAGTCAGCGACAGAGCGATGCAGCTTTTGAGCGCGTGGTGAACTTACCGCCTCGAGGTATTGGGGATAAGTCTGTCCAAAAGATTAGGGACCGAGCCCGGGAAAACCAAGAATCCTTGTGGCAGGCGGCGTCAACCTTGATCTCAAGCGGTGAATTAACTTCTCGGGCGACAACCGCGGTGAGCAGTTTTCTGAAATTGATCGACGATTTGGATGTTGCCACTGAGAATTTAGATCTTGCGCATATGGTGCAGGAAACGATTGACGCCGCAGGGCTCAAACCGTTTTATGAGCGTGAAGGGGGTGAGCGAGGGCAAGCCCGACTCGAGAACCTCGAAGAATTGATCGCTGCGGCTGAAACCTTTGATCCCGAGGACCTGCCCCTTTTTGATGATGGACCCCAGATCGAAATGACCTTGCTGGATGAATTTCTGAGCCATGCATCTTTAGAGGCTGGTGAGGGCCGGGGGGAACCCAATCAGGATAGCGTGCAGATGATGACCATGCACAGCGCGAAAGGCCTTGAGTTTCCGGTGGTTTTTCTTGCGGGGATGGAGGAAGGGTTGTTCCCTCATCAAATGTCGGTGGATGAACCTGGCAGAATGGAGGAAGAGCGGCGTCTGTGTTACGTAGGCTTGACCCGAGCCATGCAAAAACTCCATCTAACTTATGCTGAAGCGAGGCGACTGAACGGCAGCGACCATTACAACCGGGCGTCTCGCTTTGTGCAGGAGATCCCAAACACCTTTGTCGAAGAGGTGCGTGCCCATGAGTCGATTGTTCGGCCCGCCTATGAAACAAGCCACACGGTCAAGCGAGTGTCCAGCGAGGTTGAGGGCACCAGTTTCGAGCTGGGCCAGAAAGTGGGTCATGCTAAATTTGGCGAGGGCGTGATCCTTAATTATGAAGGCCAAGGACAGCAAGCACGTGTCCAGGTCAAGTTTGAAGAGGCGGGGACCAAATGGTTGATGTTGTCCTTCGCGAAATTACAACCCATCTAGGTGATCAGTATGATGCAAAAAAAAATCTTAATCTGGAGCAGCCTGCTCGGGATGCTCCTCGGTTGCAGTGCCGGTCCTGAAAACCCGTCCTCAAAAGCTTCAAGCCAATCTGAGCCAGCCCAAACCTATCAATGGCGGTTGGTAACAACATGGCCAAAAAATCTACCGGGTCTTGGGATGGCGCCTGAAAATATTGCGGACCGAATTCGAGTGATGAGCGATGGCCGGCTCGACATCAAGGTCTATGGCGCTGGTGAGGTGGTCCCGGCCCTTGAGACCTTCGAGGCAGTCTCTCAAGGCACTGTCCAAATGGGTCATGGCGCCTCGTATTACTGGCGCGGAAGCGTCCCGATCGCTCAATTCTTTACGGCGGTTCCGTTCGGACTCTCGGCTCAGGAGATGAATGGATGGCTCCTGCACGGGGGCGGCATGGCCCTATGGGAAGAGCTATACGCGCAGTATAACCTCGTGCCCGTTGTGGGGGGTAATACGGGAGTGCAGATGGCCGGTTGGTTTAATAAGGAAATTAATTCGCTGTCGGACTTACAGGGCGTCAAAATGCGCATCCCCGGGTTTGGCGGAGAAGTGTTCGAGGCCGCTGGCGGTACGGCGGTCAACATTCCTGCGGGCGAAATATTTACCAGTCTACAAACGGGTGTGATTGACGCCGCGGAGTGGGTAGGCCCGTTTAACGATTTAGTCCTTGGGTTTCATCAAGTGGCAAAGTACTACTACTATCCGGGATGGCAAGAGCCGGGCCCGACCCTTGAACTGATTGTGAATAAAGAGGCCTTTGATGCGCTGCCCAGCGATCTACAAGCCATCGTTCGTAGCGCTTCACAAGCAGTCAACAGTGATGTTCTGTCGGAATACACGGCTCGAAATAATCGTGCGCTAAAAGAATTGGTTGAGCAGCATGGCGTCGAGGTGCGTCGTTTGCCCAATGATGTACTGGCGCAGCTCAAGAACATTTCTGATCAGCGTGTGGCGGCGCTTGTGGGAGATGACCCTCTGAATCAGCGTATTTTTGAGTCTTATCAGAATTATCGCAGTGGTGTTATGGATTACAACGAGCTTTCAGAACGCGCCTTTTTGAACGTGCGTGCAGAGCTCGAGGGTTATGATCCATAAAATTGCTCGGGCAGCCAGGTCGCTATCCAGGGCTGCCAGGCCAGAAGGAACAGCAGTAACAGTTGAATTGCGATAAAGGGCAGGACGCCGCGATAGATATGGAGGGTCGTGATCTCGATCGGGGCAACGCCGCGCAGATAAAATAATGCGAATCCAAAAGGCGGGGTAAGAAACGAGGTTTGTAGATTGATTGCAATCATAATGCCCAGCCAAATCGGGTCAACGCCGAGCGCCATAAGGATAGGACCGACGATGGGCACCACCACAAAGGTGATTTCGATGAAGTCCAAGATAAATCCCAGGAGAAAGATGACCACCATAGTGATGATCATGGCGCCCGTAACCCCGCCAGGCATTTGATCAAAAAGATGGGCCACGGCCTCGTCCCCGCCATAACCTCGAAAAACCAATGAGAATAAAGAGGCGCCGATCAAAATAAAAAAGACCATTCCTGTGGTCTCGGTGGTCGCGATCAAACCAGACTTTAGGTCTTCCAGGCTTAAACTTTTCCGTAGGAGTGCCAGGCTGAGCGCCCCCAGAGCACCGATCCCCGCAGCCTCTGTGGGGGTTGCTGCGCCAACAACGATCGAACCCAAAACAAGAGCGATCAAAACAAGCGGTGGCATCGCGCTCGTGATGAGCTTTAGGAACGTTACTTTAGGCAGATTGGCTGGGGGCGCGAGGCTGGGTTTTGTGAGGGCGATGGCCAGCATGAACAGGCAATACAGGCCGACTAAAATCAATCCGGGTAGCATCGCTCCGGCAAATAAATCGCCGACAGAAATTGATCTCGGATTAAAGACACCGAGACTGAGTTGAGATTGTTGATAAGCGCTGCTAATCACGTCGCCCAAAAGCACCAGCGCAATCGAAGGCGGGATAATTTGACCGAGGGTGCCGGTTGCGCAAATGGTTCCTGAGGCAAGGGCTGGGTGATAGCCGGCGCGCAACATGGTCGGCAGCGCCATTAATCCCATGGTGACGACTGTTGCGCCAACGATGCCGGTGCTGGCGGCCATGAGCATGCCGACAAGACAAACGGCGAGACCGAGCCCCCCGGGCATGCCTGAAAAGGCACGGGTCATTGCATCAAGCAAGTCCTCTGCGATCTTAGAGCGCTCTAGAATGACGCCCATCAATACAAATAGCGGTACAGCGATCAGAGTTTCATTGGTCATAATGCCAAACAGGCGATTTGGCATTGCATACAGGAACGCAAGATCAAAATGGCCCCCGACAGCGCCGATCAAGGCGGCAATCAAGGCCGTTCCGGCCAAGGTGAGCGCGACGGGATAACCCAAAAGAAGAAATCCGAAGACCGCGACGAACATTAGGAGTGCAGCAATTCCCATATCAGCTTCGGAGGGCCTCGATGGCCTTGAGGGTTTGTGAGATACCTTGCATCAGGAGCAGCAGTGCCATTACTGGAATGAGGGTTTTTAGCGCAAACACCCCGGGTAGTCCCCCCGGCGCGCTGGAGGACTCGAGCACTGACCAGGAGAAGCTGACATAGGAAAAACTGGTTACCAAAAACAAAACGGCAACAGGTAACAAAAACAAGGCAAACCCTAAGATTTCAATCCAGTGCTTTTGACGGGTCCCCAGTCTTCGATGAATGACATCCACGCGGACGTGCGCATTGTTTTTGAGGGCAAATCCAATGGCCAACATGATGAGGGCGCCATGCAGATAGACGATGGTCTCTTGTAAAGGAATTGACCCCAAATTTAAAAAGTAACGAAAAACAACGACGATTGCAGTGATGATCACCATGATCAAAGCGAACCAACTCACAGAAACCCCTATGGCCGAGGAGAGTTGGTCGACAGTTTGATGGATAAGTTTCATGATTGAAGCACTAGGAGTTCGACTAAAACAGAAAGGAAAAGGACGCCGCCGATCCACTGGTTATGGCGAAAGGCCATAAAGCATCCGTCTCGACTTCGATCGCGAATGAGCCACTGCTGGTAGAGCAAGAGACAAGCAATCAAACCAATGAAACCGTCATAGACGGGACTGAATCCGATCTGATGACCCATGAGCCAAAGCAGGGCGACAAACAAGCCTTGGAGCACGCCAATCATTAAACGGTCCAGCTCTCCAAACAAAATAGCCGTAGATTTGACGCCGATCAAAAGATCGTCGTCCCGATCAACCATGGCGTATTCGGTGTCGTAGGCGACAACCCACACTAGGTTGGCGAGGAATAATAATCCCGCAGATTCGCTTAATGCGCCTGTAACTGCGGTGAAGGCCATCGGGATCCCAAACGAGAAGGCGATACCGAGAACCACCTGAGGTAAATGTGTAAAACGCTTCATGAGGGGGTAGATACCCGCAAAGACGACAGCGATGGTGCTGAGCAAAACGGTTGCAAGGTTCGTCGTGAGCACGAGCGCAAGCGCGAGGAGCAAAAATATCGCCATAAGCTTGAGGGCATCTTTGACTTCAAGCCGCCCCTCGGCAAAGGGACGGGCCTTGGTTCGTTTAACCAGAGGATCAAATTTTCGATCCGAAACATCATTGATGATGCAACCTGCCGACCGGGTCAAAAAGGTTCCTAAAACAAAAACCAAGACAAGATGCCAACCAGGCCACCCTTCAGCTGCGATCCAAAGGGCAGTTAACGTCGGCCACAATAACAGTAATGTGCCAACGGGCTTGTCGAGTCGTGACACCTCAAGCAGTGCTCGCACCTGGGGTTGTTGAAGAAAGGTTAAGACCATTGGAAGATATGCAGCCGAGGGCGTAAATGCGATAGTATACGACGCTGAGCGAGCAGGCGAGATAGTATTTTCGCCGGCATCACTCACAATTCCTTTAATTATAAAGATGTGATGTTATGAAAAAGTGGCAGTGTATTGTTTGTGGATTCATCTATGATGAGGCCGAGGGTTTGGAAGAAGAAGGCATTGCGCCGGGTACCGCCTGGGATGATATTCCAGAGGACTGGGTCTGCCCGGAATGCGGTGTGGGTAAAGCTGATTTTGAGATGATTGAAATTGATTAGGGTCTGCCCGTCATAGGCCCCACAGACTGAGAGCGCGCCATGGATCGAGCAAAGCTTACCCGCAATATTCTCATCGGCATGGTGGCCGGTTTTCTTTTGGGTTCGTTGATCCACTTCGCTGAATTCAATCCGGACAGTATTGTCTCTAGTTTCATAGTGGGCGGTGTTTTTTACGTTGGCGGTCAGGTTTTCATCGCGAGTTTAAAACTTTTAGTTGTGCCGCTGGTTTTCGTCTCTCTTGTCTGTGGAGCGGGGAATTTAGCCGGTAATAACAACATGGGAGCCATTGGCCTTAAGACCGTGGGTCTCTACCTGTTCACCACGGCTGCTGCAATCGTCATGGCGCTTGGCGTCGCCAATGTGCTCAATCCTGGGCTCGGGATCAATCTTGCCGAGGGATCCTCATTCGCGGCCAAGGAAAGTCCTTCCCTGGTCCAAGTGATTATCAACATTTTTCCAAGTAACCCCATTAAAGCGATGGCCGAAGGCAATATGCTGCAGATCATTGTTTTTGCGATTTTGCTGGGCATAGCAATGACCCGAGCGGGTGAGCATGGGACAAATCTTCGTGCCTCGATGGCACGCTGGAATGAGGTCATCATGCAGCTTGTTTTGATGCTGATGCAGGCCGCCCCGGTTGGCGTTTTTTGTCTGATGGTGACGCTATTTGCAAAGCTCGGTTATGGCGCGATCAATGATCTAATCACCTACTTTGTCTGTGTTTTGTTGGTCTTAGCGCTGCATTTTTCGTTGACCTATTCGATCCTGATTCGCGTTCTAGTCGGAGTCAACCCGTTGACGTTTTATCGGCGAATGCTGCCGGTCATGGCCTTTGGTTTTAGTACGTCATCCAGTGGCGCGACCTTGCCTGTGACGCTTGAGACGGTAGAGAAACGGCTTGGGGTTGATAAGGGCGTGGGCAGTTTTGTAATTCCCTTGGGCGCCACCATTAACATGGACGGCACGGCGATTATGCAGGGTGTGGCAACCGTGTTTATCGCACAAGCTTACAACGTTGATATTGGAATGGCCGGTTATTTGATGGTGATTTTAACGGCTACGATGGCGTCTATTGGCACGGCTGGGGTTCCCGGGGTTGGGTTGATTACCCTTGCCCTGGTATTGACTCAAGTAGGCCTCCCGGTTGAGGGCATTGCGTTAATTATTGGCGTTGATCGCCTGTTAGATATGTCGAGAACGGTCGTGAATGTTGTGGGTGATGCGACGGTAGCCAGTGTCGTGGCGAGATCTGAAGATGGTTTTGATGATGCTGTGTTCAATCAAGAGACAACCACCTAGTTAAGCCTGTTGGTAGTGTTCGACAGTGCCAATCCAACGACTGATTAAAGCCTCTGCTTGCTCTTCTTGTTGGGATGCGAGGGTCTGCGCAATGCGATGGGCTTGAGGCAGTAGGTCATCGTCCCTCGCAAGGTCTGCGATTTTAAAGGCGACTTCTCCGGATTGCCGTTCCCCAAGGACATCGCCAGGTCCACGAATCGCCAGGTCTTGCTCCGCAATATGAAAACCATCTTGAGAGTCGCGCATTACGCCTAGACGCTGTTTTGAGAGCTGCCCAAGGGGGGGTTGGTAGAGCAAAAGACAATAACTTTCTTTGGCGCCCCTGCCGATTCGGCCCCTTAATTGGTGCAGTTGCGTCAAACCCAGTCGTTCTGCATTTTCGATCACCATAAAACTGGCATTGGGCACATCGACCCCGACTTCGATAACTGTGGTGGCGACTAGAATTTGCGTGTGCCCTGCCTTGAAATCAGTCATGACTTGTTGCTTGTCAGCGTTGGACATCTTCCCGTGGATCAGTTCTACGGCGAGGTCGGGTAGTTCTCGTCTGAGTTCTTCAAGTAGGGTTTCTGCAGCCTGGGCATTCAAGGTTTCAGAGGGGTCGATGAGCGTGCAAACCCAGTAGGCTTGGGCACCCTCACTGCAGGCATCCCTCAGTCGCTCCATGACGCTTTGCCTTTTATTATTTGCGAGCACCCGGGTTTCGATGGGGGTACGTCCTGGGGGCAGTTCGTCGATGATTGAACAGTCCATGTTGGCATAGAGCGTCATCGTCAGTGTGCGAGGTATTGGGGTCGCGGTCATGATCAGTTGATGAGGTGTTGATTGGTTTTCGCGACCTTTATCCCGCAAAGCCATCCGTTGATGAACCCCAAAGCGATGCTGCTCATCAATAATTATGAGCCCTAACCGTGAAAATTCGACCCCTTCTTGGAAAAGGGCATGGGTGCCGATGACCATCTCGGTCTCACCCCGATTGAGCGCGTCGAGATGAGTCTTACGGACACTGGCTTTTAGGCTTCCGGTGATTAAACGCGGGGCCATACCCAATGGCTGGAGCCATTGCTCGAAGGTTTGATGGTGTTGTGCCGCTAAGATTTCAGTCGGTGCCATCAACGCCACTTGTTGGCCACTGGTGATTGCAACCAGTGCACTAAACGCTGCAACTACGGTTTTACCCGATCCAACATCACCTTGTACAAGCCTCAGCATAGGCGTCTTGGATCCCAGATCTTGGAAAATTTCCTCAATCACCCGGGCTTGGGCGGCTGTCAGTTGAAAACCCAGCTGCTGATGAAAGGCATCTATTTGGCTCTGATCAGGAATAAGGCTGGGCGCCGACCGCATAGAGAGTTGGGCTTTTATTTTTACGAGGCCTAGTTGGTAGGCGGTGAGTTCCTCAAGCGCCAGGGTTCTTTGACAGGGGTCTAATCCAGCCAATAACTGCATGACATCAACGTCTTCTGGCGGCGCATGCAGGTGTTTTAGACAGGTCATTAAATCGGGATAGGCGCTATTGGGAATTAGGGGTGGTAGTCCCTCCGTGAGTATGGGCAGTGATAACGCTTGTGTGATGGTTCGTCGAATAAAGTTCTGAGTGATACCGTCTGTGGCGGGATAAACGGGTGTCAGGGTTTTGCTGAGCGGCGCTGTTGCAGAAAGAGAATATTCGGGATGGTAGAGCTCAAGACCGGACGCTCCCCGACGCGGCGCGCCATAGCATCGTAATCTGGGCTTGGCTTCAAGGCCTTTTTGTTGTGCTTTAGAGAAGTGAAAGAACCGCAATGTGAGTTGCCCAGAGGTATCACGAAGCGTGACCACCAGACTGCGTCGTCTTCCAAATTGCACCGCCACTTGCACGACGTCTCCTTCGATCACAGCGCCTTGTTCAACGTTGAGTGCGGCGATCGGTGTGATACGGGTGCGATCCTCGTAGCGGTGAGGAAGATGCAGCAATAGATCTTGAATCGTGTGGATACCCAGACGATTGAGCTTCTGGCTCTGAGCTGGACCAATGCCCTTTAAGGTTCGGATGTCCGTTTGACGCAGGGCGTCAGCCATCAGCTTTGGCCAATATCGCGTCAATCTCAATTCGAGCCCCTTTGGGCAAGGCATTGACGCCAATGGTGGTTCTAGCAGGGTAGGGTTGTTTGAGGCTTTGCTGGAGTAATTGATTAACCGCATCGAAGTCCCCCAGATCGACGAGGTAGATGGTTAATTTTAACAAACCGCTCAAAGGCGTCTTGGCTGATTCGGCGATCGCTGCCAGATTGAGTAGGATTTGTTGAGTTTGATTTAAAACATCAGGGCCGACTAATGTGCCCGCTTGGGGATCCAGTCCAAGTTGACCGCTGATAAAGATTAGGCCATTAAATTGCACGCCCTGGGAATAAGGCCCTATGGCAGCGGGGGCATTTGGGGTTGAGATTTCGGTGAGCGAGGTTGTCACTAGCTTCTGACCCGAAGGATTTTATTAATGTTGTGGATATGACGAATTTTACGGATGACCCGAGCAAGATGAACTCGATCGCTCACATTGATAACCAGATTGACGGTTGCAAGGTGTGCATCGCGTTCGATAATGCTGATGCGATCGATATTTGCATCGGCGCCGGTAATCGTCGAAGCGAGCACTGCAATCAGTCCTTTTTCGTGTTCGAGTTCAGCCCGTAGTTCGACCGCAAACTCCTGATCAAGTTGATCCTCCCAACGGACAGCCATCATTTCTTCGGGCTTCTCTCTGAGTTCGCTCATGTTTTTGCAGGATTCAAGATGAATCACAATGCCCCGCCCGGCGCTGAGGTGTCCGATGATGGGGTCCCCTGGAATAGGGCGGCAACAGCGTGCGTAGTTAACAACCAATCCCTCGGTTCCTTTGATCGATAAGGGGCCTTGAGCGTCTCCAGCGCTGTGCTCGGGTGTCCCAGGCTGATCCTCTACTAACCGCCTTGCGACCACACTTGCCATTTGGTTGCCTAAGCCGATTTCTGCAAGCAGGTCATCAAAGTGTGTCAATTTGGCTCTTTCGACCACGCTTGTCATTGCGCTTTCACTCACCTGGTCGAGACGACGATTTAAGGTGGCCAGTGCACGATCAATCAGTCTTCGGCCCAGGATGATCGATTCATTGAGTTGCTGCTCCTTCAAAGCGTTTCTGATCCCGCTGCGGGCCTTGCCAGTGACGATAAAGCTCAGCCAAGCAGGATTGGGCAAAGCCCCTGAAGCTCTGATGATCTCAACGGTCTGACCGCTCTCTAAAGCAGTACTCAAGGGCGCTAAGCGGCGATCGATTCTGCAGGCTACGCAGGAATTTCCGATGTCTGTGTGGACAGCGTAGGCAAAATCGATCGCGGTCGAACCTTGTGGCAACTCGTAGATTTCCCCCATCGGACTAAAGATATACACCTCATCCGGGAACAAGTCGATTTTAACATTCTCGATAAATTCGAGAGAGTTGCCTGCGCTCTGCTGCAGTTCGAGCAGGCCTTGCATCCATTCCCGGGCCCGTTTGTGGCCGGGGGAGGCCGCTGTGTCTTGGCTCTTATAGAGCCAGTGTCCGGCGATCCCGCGATTGGCAAACTCTTCCATCTCATGGGTTCGAATTTGTATTTCAATGGGTAGCCCGTGCATCCCGAACAACGTCGTATGAAGAGATTGATAGCCGTTCGCCTTGGGGATCGCAATATAATCTTTGAACCGACCCGCGACGGGTTTGTAGAGGTTATGGACTGCGCCCAATGTTCGGTAGCAGGTATCAACGTCATCAACGATGATTCTGAACGCGTAGACGTCCATGATTTCGGTAAAGGATCGGCGTTTAGCGCGCATCTTGTCGTAGATGCTGTAGAGATGCTTCTCTCGCCCAAAGACTTCAGCACCGAGTTGATCTCGATCAAGGCAGGCCTCAATCGACTTCAGGATCTTACCCACCACCTCTTTGCGGTTGCCTCGAGCGCGTCGCACGGCTTTTTCAATCATGCTGGACCGAAGTGGGTACAATGCTCTAAAGCCTAATTCTTCGAATTCGACACGAATCTGATTCATACCGAGCCTGAGCGCGATCGGAGCGTAAATTTCTAGGGTCTCCTTAGCGATGCGGCGCCTTTTTTCTGGCGCCAAATAACCCAATGTGCGCATGTTGTGGAGTCGGTCCGCGAGTTTGACCAGAATGACTCGAATGTCTTTGGCCATCGCCAGGGTCATTTTTTGAAAATTTTCCGCTTGGGCTTCGGCCCGGGAGTGGAACATGCTGCTCAATTTACTGACGCCGTCCACCAACTCCGCGACTTCTTTGTCAAATTCCGAGCCGATTTGATGCTTGGGAACCCCGGTATCTTCGATCACATCATGGAGCAGCGCCGCCATCAAACACTGATGGTCCATACGCATTTCGGCGAGGATAGCCGCGACAGCCAACGGATGGTTGATGTAGGGTTCTCCGGACTTCCTAAATTGGCCTTCGTGGGCAACTTCCGCGAATTCAAACGCCCGCACGACGTGATCAACCTGATTTTGATCAAGATATTGGGTGAGTTGGGTGGCAAGCGCATCGATGGTCTGCATCAGATGACTATACCAACGATTTATAGAAATTGAAGGTAGTCTTCAGATTTAGACGAGAAAAATTGGAAATAAAGCCGTGGGCCCGTGGACCAGAGGGTCTTTAGAACTCGGGATCAGGTGCTCGGTCAAATGTTTCGGCGAGGAGTTCCATCGACATGGGCTCGAAATCCTCTTTGGGCTTCTCAGTGAGAATGTCAGGGCCAACCAGGCCATCGGCGATTTCCCGCAAGGCCAAAACTGTCGGCTTGTCGTTTTCAACCGGAACCATTGGATCTTTCCCCTCTGTTGCCAGTTGTCGCGCACGCTTGCTGGCGACCATAACTAGCTCAAAGCGGTTATCGACGTTTTCCAAACAATCTTCTACGGTAACTCGGGCCATAGGGCGCTCCTTGATCAGGGTCGAGGTGTAAGT
>Ga0209631_10001567_pt1 | contig 29079 bp, 25 predicted proteins | sample COG_08_FD_184752 | JGI IMG/M metagenome (GOLD analysis project Ga0209631, IMG submission 184752) | Pelagic Microbial community sample from North Sea - COGITO 998_met_08 (SPAdes) (version 2) | ecosystem: Environmental > Aquatic > Marine > Neritic zone/Coastal water | place: Helgoland, sampling... | reverse complement strand
CGGTTGGGCTTTGACCCAAGGCAAAGCTTTTTGTTAACAAGGATTCTGAGAGGACTTGAACATTTTAGCGTTCGAAAAAATCATACGGAGACGGCTGATATGTTAAAGTCTCAATCTGAAATTGATGCTACAATGGTCGATTCTAGCTATGTTTTGATTAAGGTTTTTATATGGGCCATTCCCATACTCGGATTCATCGGAACAGTTTTGGGGATTAGTGATGCGGTTTCAAGTTTCGGAGGAGAGATGGGTGCTGCTGCTGACATTGAAGTCATTAAGGAACAGTTAGGCCAAGTAACAGGTGGTTTAAGTGAAGCCTTTGATACCACCCTCGTTTCTTTAATTTTTAGTCTTTGGGTTATGTTTCCAACTAGTGTGATGCAAAAAAATGAGGAGGATTTACTTAATAAAGTTGATGAGTACTGTAATGAGTATTTTTTAAAAAGATTACGTGAGCCTAATTTAGAACATAGTTTGAGTGGCAGTGAAAATGTGCAATCCGGGGCAACGATTGAGCGTATAGAAAATTTACAGGCTTATTTATTACAACTCCAGGAAAGCCAAAGCGTAGTGGCACAACAAATGACTCAAGTCGCTAGTCAGTTTACCCAAATTATGGAGAATACTTCAATCGAAGAGCAGGCAGACTAACAAGCGGGTGATTTAAGACTTATTATAAAACCCAGCTGATGAAGAAAAAAAAAGCGGATCTACAAATTTCTCTTTTCCCTTTTCTAAGTATTCTTGCATGTGTCATTGGAATTCTGACTTTAATGATTACGGCTATTGTTATCGCACAAATTGATCCAGAATCTGTGAATGATAAAATAGAGACTGCACTAGAAGATGACGAGGAGTTTCAAAAAAAAATTGAGGAACGTAAGAACGAATTAAATACGCTTCGACGTGAGATCGAAGCGATCAAAAAAGATCCATTAAAAAAAGTAGATCCCAAGAAAAAAGAGCAGCTTAATCAACAAATAGCGAGTATTACGGCTCAGATAGTAAAAGCAAAAAGCGAACAAAAACAAAGTAAGGGTATGGAGGGAGAAGTGTTAAAAATCCAGGCTGCCCTTGCCAAAATGTTGACGGATTTAGAGCAGGCAGAAGATGAATGGGAATTAATGAAAGAACCAGAAAAGTTTGCTACCATGGTCGTAAAACATAGTGGTTCAGGGGCGGGTGGAGACTTGGAACCCACATTTATAGAATGTAACGAAGAAGGTATCCGGGTGTATGAAGAAAATGGTAAATATTTCAAAGTACCTGTTGGTCAAATTGCGAGTCATCCCAAACTTAAGACTGTGATACAAAAAGTTGCCAAAGAAGCTCCCTTTCGTACTTGGCGAAGTGCTCAGGGGAGCAAAATAGATGCTCGATTTATCAAGCGAGACGGTAGCAAAATTACCCTTAAGGACAAGGCGGGGAAAGAAATTGTACTTACTGCTCTTCAATTGGCAGCGGGTTCCCGAAATATTGTCCGTAAGTATGAGGAAGCACGAGCTGCTAAACGCCCAGATCCAGAGGCAAGATATATAATATTTCTGTTGCGTACTAAAGGTTTTAACGCATGGAGTCGAACCACTCAGCTTTGTAATGGTTTAGGGTGTCGATATGGGCAACTTCCCTTGGACGGGGAAGGGGAGATTGACCTTTCGTTATTTCTTGGTTCGTGAAAAGAAAAAAGAAAGACGCCGGTGGAAGCTTAGATTCTCTGCTTGATACCATTACCACAGTAGTGGGTATTCTGATTATTCTTTTAATTGTTGTACAACTGGGAGCGGATTCAGCGGTAAAACGAATTGTGGAAGAGAAAAAGGAAGAAGATTCAAAAGAACTGATGGAGTTGGCAATGAAGCAGTTTGATGATCAGAAAAGGGCATTACTCAAAGAAAAAGAAGAATTACAACTCAATCAGGCTGCTCAAAATCAGGATCAAAAGAAATTAATTCAGGAAATCGCACAGCTTGAGAAAAAACTTGCTGCCAAGAAAAAAGAGATGCCCGCCACGCCCCCTAAGTTGCAAAATTTACGACAGCAAAAAAATAAACTTCAAAACGATATGAAGTCTGTGGAAGTTAAAGTTAAAAAAGTAAAAGGCTTGCTTGCTAAAGCACCCAAATCTTCTGGCCAAACTCTTAGTAAAGAGGTAAGTCTGCCAGATCCAAAGCCCGCAATTGCCGGTTCGACTCCTTACCGATTTCTATGTCGTAACGGAAAGGTTTTTCCGTTGAATGATGTCGGGTTAAGGGAAAAAGTATCCTCTGTCATAAAAAAAGCTGGAATTAAACCCAACAAAGATAAGGAATACGATGCGAAAAAGTTTTTGACCGCGATTAATGGAGGTAAAGTGGGTGATACTTTTTTCTCAGTAATTGCAAGAGAGGACAAAGATAAAGTTATTCGCTTTACTGTGGAAAGAAAAGATCAATCAGGGGAAAATGAAGCATCTTTGATTAAATCGGGATCCAAATACATTAAGTCTTTATTACCCTTAACCCCGCGTAAAAATTATCTTCTTTTTGAAGTTTTTCCAGATAGTTTTGGCCTTTATATCGCTGCCCGAAATATCGCCAATGAAAAAAAGTTTCCAGCTGGGTGGAAGCCCGCTCATCGAGGAACTGATTGGTGGAGTTATGATTGGGGTTATCGCACGATAGGAAGGAAACAATATTTAGCGTCACGACCCAAACCTAAGCCTTCATCAGGAAAGCCAGCTCCACCCAGGAAACCTGCAAATGTTTTGGATTAGATTGCTGAGAATCGGTCTTCCGTCGGGCTTTCAGCTTTCTCCCGTCGGACATGTTCGGGCTGGTTAATTGCAAGGTTTTCCAATATTTTAAACACCCAGTCAGTTTTATCCAAATTGTTGATTTCAGAGGCAATTTCTTTCGTGGTGTATCCAGTTCCAGTATTTTGCCGAAGAAAATTAATCACAGATTCCCGCACGGTAAGGATAGCTGTGGCGGCTTTCTTTCCAGCTTCGACTCCAGGCTGATGATAAGCGTTTATCCCGACGAGTGATGCATATAAGCCAACAGCTCTTTCAAAAAGAGCGATTAACCCACCCACTGTATATGGGGTGACTTCAAGGATAGTCAGGGTAATGGATTTTCGGTCTTTTTCATAGAGAGCATCCCGAGTACCCAAAAAGAAACCGTGAAGGTAATCGCCTGAGTCCATACCGTTCTCATCCACTTTAATGGAATCCCCATTCCGATGTTTCAATACTTCGATAAAAGTAGCAAAAAAATTCGGTACACCTTCACGTAACTGCTGAACATAGGCATGTTGATCCGTAGAACCCTTGTTGCCATAAACTGAAATTCCTTGATGAACGGTATTGCCATCTAAATCTTTTTCTTTTCCCAAAGATTCCATGATCAATTGTTGCAAGTATTTAGCAAATAATTCGAGTCGGTCCTTGTATGGCAGGATCACCATATCCTTGGATCCTTTTCCATCAGTCAAATGATGCCAAGCAAGAGCAAGCATGGCGGCAGGATTCTTCCTGTAGTCTGAATTCCTTGTCAATTGATCCATTTCGCTCGCACCTGTCAAAAGATCATCAATGTTAATACCCTGGAGTGCTGCCGGTAAAAGGCCTACTGCGGCAGTTTCACTTGTTCGACCTCCCACCCAATCCCACATAGGTAAAAATTCTAACCACTCGTTTTCTTGTGAATATTTGTGAAGTTTACTGCCTTCACCTGTTATTGCAATTGCATGCTTGGCAAAGTTCAAGCCTGAGTTGGAAAAAGCATTTTCCGCTTCAAGCATGCCGTTCCGTGTTTCTGGAGTACCACCGGATTTAGATATTACGAGGACAAGAGTTGATTTAAGGGATGAACCTATTGCCGCAAGTGTCAGGTCAATTCCATCTGGGTCCGTATTATCAAAGAAATGAACTTTAAGTTTATCTTTTTGAGGGTGCCCCAACGCTTTCCCTACAAATTGGGGACCAAGCGCTGAACCTCCAATGCCGACAACCAAAAGATCGGTGAATGGACCAGAGGGAGATTGAAGTGAGCCATCGTGCACTTGCCTGGAAATTTGTTTAAGCTGGTCAAGAGTCTTCTGAATTGTGTCGGTTAGCTCCTTACTGGGAGCTAATGTTGGGGTTCTTAACCAGTAGTGTCCGACCATTCGATTTTCGTCCGGATTGGCAATAGAACCGTTTTCAAGCTCCTCCATTTTTTGAAGAGCCTCCGTAATCGGTTGATTCATAGAATCCAGGTAACTATCGGGGAAATCGACAAGAGAAAAATCCGCCCAGAACTGAGCACTTTCAAAGGATAGGTATAGGTCTTTATTCATGGCTGATTAAAATTTATCTGTTATGGCTCCAAGCGATGCTGAACTTACGAGTTTTGCATATTTTGCAAGAACGCCACGTTTTTCTTTGGGAGGCGGTTTTGTCCACTCATTTTTTCTTCTGGTGATTTCTTCTTCAGGTAAATCCAGGGAAAGTTCATTTTTTTCCGCATCAATCGTAATGATGTCATCGTTTTTTAATAAGCCAATTGGACCCCCTGTAGCCGCTTCTGGAGTTACATGGCCAACCACAAATCCGTGACTTCCTCCTGAAAACCGACCATCCGTAATAAGGGCAACATCTTTTCCCAACCCTTTACCCATAATTGCTGAAGTAGGAGAAAGCATTTCTCTCATACCTGGCCCACCGACAGGTCCCTCGTTTCGTATTACAATTACATGTCCTGCTTTTACTTCACCTTCAAGAATTCCCCGTAGTGATGCTTCCTCAGATTCAAAAACAATAGCTTTACCCGTGAACTTTAGACCTTCCTTCCCGGTAATCTTGGCTACAGCCCCATTGGGTGCTAGGTTCCCGTATAAAATTCTAAGGTGACTATCTTTTTTTATGGGGTTATCGAATGGACGTACAAGGTCTTGCCCGCTGGGGTAGGGAGCGTATGGTGTGGCGTCAGAGACATTTTCAGCGAGGGTTTTTCCGGTTACTGTTATACAATCACCATGAAGAAGCCCTTCATCCAAAAGAGTCTTGAGTAGTGGCCGTAATCCACCAACTCGAACGAAGTGGGACATATTATATTTACCACTTGGTTTAAGGTCGCAAAGTACTGGAACCCGCTTTCCAATTTCAGTGAAATCATCAAGATCCAATCCCACATCTGCGGTGTGAGCCATTGCAAGTAAATGGAGGACTGCATTTGTTGAACCACCTAAAGTGATAACCACGGTAATCGCATTCTCAAATGCCTTCCGGGTCATGATATCCCGAGGCTTGATATCCTTTTCTATTAAATTTACAACAGCTGTCCCAGCATCCCGTGCGTCGAGTCTTTTATCATCAGAAACCGCTAGTTGGGCAGAACTGTCTGGTAAACTCATACCTAGTGCCTCTATCGCCGATGACATCGTATTTGCTGTGTACATCCCTCCGCAGGAACCCGGTCCAGGGATAGCTTTTTTTTCAATTTCAGTTAATTCTTCCTTGTCAATCACTCCCCCGGCATGTGATCCGACCGCTTCGAAAACGGATACGATATCAAGATTCTTCTCTTTATGTAAACCCGGCAAAATAGTTCCTCCATAAACAAAAATACCAGGACGATTAAGTCTGGCTAGTGCCATGACACATGCAGGCATGTTTTTATCGCAGCCTCCAATAGCGACCAAACCATCCATTCCTTCTGCCCCGACTACCGTTTCGATTGAATCAGCGATCACTTCTCTGGAGACTAGGGAATATCGCATTCCAGGAGTACCCATACTGATACCATCTGAGACTGTAATTGTACCAAATGGAACTGCTTTGCCACCAGCATGGTCAACCCCTTCCACTGAGGCCTTCCCTAACTCGTCTAGGTGAGAATTGCATGGAGTTACCATACTCCATGCCGAACATACGGCCACTTGTGGTTTTTCGAAGTCTTCATCTTCGAATCCGACCGCTCGGAGCATGGAACGATTGGGAGCGCGATCATTTCCATCAACTACGATGGAAGAAAAGTTACGGTTGCATGAATTCATCTTAAAAGATTATGGTTTGATTTCATTTGGAATCAAGTTAGATAAGGAGTTGCGAAAACAACCAATATCTTCTTGATTCGCAACAACCTTTTTTTGATAAACCAAAATTTAGAGTCTCTGAGAGACGAAATTGATGGGGTCGACTCGCAAATTGTCGGTCTTCTGAATCAGCGTGTCCAAGCTGCAGCTGAGATTGGAAAGATAAAAAATGAATTGGGCGTTGATCCTTATGATCCCGCTCGAGAGGAACAAGTTTTTGCAAAATTAGGAGATTTAAATCGTGGACCTCTAAGCAACGATTCCTTACGAATTATTTATCGGGAGGTTATATCTGCCTCAATAGCACTCGAGAAGAAATTAATTATTGGCTATCTTGGACCGGAGGCAACCTATACACATCAGGCGGCAGTTAATAATTTTGGTTCCATTTTGGAATATCGTCCTCTTTATGATATCCCAGATGTTTTTCAAGCTGTGGAGCGAGCTGAATGTGACTATGGAGTTGTTCCAATTGAAAATTCAACTGAAGGTGCAGTTAACCGTTCTCTTGACCTTTTAGTTGAAACTGAACTCACGATTGTGGCTCAAGTTTTTTTGAAAGTTGAGCATGCTTTATTTAGTTATTCTTCTTTGGATAAGATCGATGAAGTTCGTTCGAAGGATCAAGCTCTTGCACAATGTGGGGAATGGTTACGCAGAAACTTGCCAAATGTACGTTTAATTCCTGTTACCAGTACCGCTGAGGCGGTGAAGGGCATTATCCCAAATTCGAATTCAGCTGCGATTGCGGGTAAGTTGGCTGGCAGGATTTATGAAGTACCGGCTCAGGCTGAAGCGATTCAGGACCGTAAAAATAATATAACCCGTTTCTTGGTCGTTGCTCGTAAATCTTTGCCGAAGAGGGAGCAGGTCAAGTATCGAACTAGCTTGGTTTTATCGTTACCTGATCAAATTGGAGCATTAAAGAGTGCTTTAAAATCATTTTCCGAGCGAGATCTTAATTTGTGCAAGATTGAATCCCGACCCAGTAGATTAAAGACTTGGGATTACTATTTCTTTATTGATTTCATCGGTCATTGTGAAGATGAAAAAGTAAAAGAAGTTTTAGCCGAGCTCGAAAAGATATGTCCTCTAGTTAAAATTTTAGGAAGTTATCCTGAATCTGCGGCTTAAGCTTTAAGTTTAAAAAAATAAAACAGATAAATCTTGATCCTGCTTTGCATTATGTAAAACAAGTTCTTCAATAAAGGATCTTAGTTCTTGGTAAGCTTTTTCCTTTTTGACCGTCCACCTTTTACTTTCATTTAACAAGGATTCACGTAATCCAGAAACCAAAAGCAAACCTCGATAATTATTGTGGAAGGAATTTACGAAATCTATAACTGAAGCATGAACCCATAAGGGATCAACTGATGAAACTCTTGCATTCCAATGAGTATAATTAAAATTTCTTTTGTTTGGAAAATGAAAACGAACGACTTGCTCAATACAATGCTCAAAGGATTGCACAGGCATTTGTCGCTGCTCATCATTGTCTCGCAAGAAAGAGAGCGTTCTTTGTAACTGCAAAGTCTCCTCACGCGTTGATTTGCTTCCAATAACTGAAAACAACGCGTTTAGGTTCTGTAGTCTTGTATAATCGTCTTTTTTAGCCGCCGTTTTTGTCACCCTTTTTACCAACACCCAAGTTAACTAATTCCTCGACAAATCGAGATATCCCCATGAAATCCTCATAAAAACTTGCATACCTAAGCCAAGCTACTCCATCTACTTTTTGGAGCCTAAGCATAATTGCATCAGCAATTGCTCGGCTTGGTACTTCGCTGTCGAATTCATTTTCAATTTGACGCAGAGTTTTTGAAAGCAAACCATTAATTTGTTCAGCATCAATTGGACGCTTTGAAATTGCACGCCTCAATCCGGTGGCCAACTTAGTGCGATCGAAGCTTTCCCTTCTTCCATCTCTTTTAACTACAACCAAATCTTCTCTAAGGATTTCTTCTATAGTTGAGAAGCGATGCCCACAGTCTTGGCATTCCCTCCTTCTGCGAGTCGACGCAACCTTTCCTGCCCTTGTATCAAGGACTTTCAAGTCATCCGAAGAGCACTTAGGACAATGCATTAATGATTAACGATTCCACTTTCCACACACACGATAATCTTTTAACAGAGATTTAAGAAGTTCTTCAAGATCATAATTCCTTTTTCTGTGGCTAAAGATTCAGGATGAAACTGCACCCCCCAAATGGGCAGGCTCATATGTTCAAGTCCCATGATTTCACCTTCTTTCGTTTTTGCAGTTATTTTTAAGGTTTTTGGTAGGGTTGATTGATCCACTATTAAAGAGTGATATCGAGTCGCAGTCAGGGGATTAGGTAATCCCTTAAATAAATTTTGATCGTAATGCTGTACTGCTGATGTCTTTCCATGCATCAATCTACTTGCACGTACAACTTTGCCCCCAAAAGCTTGTCCAAGGCATTGGTGACCGAGGCAGACCCCAAATATTGGCTTGATACCTTTGAACTTTTCAATAACAGCCAGACTGATACCTGCTCGATCTGGATCGCATGGACCAGGAGAGATAACAATTCCCCGATATTTTTCTGGATTAATATCGTCTACAGAAATTGCATCGTTACGAAATACTTCTGCACTGGCACCTAGTTCACCAAAATACTGAACCAAATTATAGGTAAAGGAATCATAATTATCAATAACGAGCAGGCGCATTTTATATAATGTACTATCCTTTGTAGCCTTGCTTTCGATTTCTTTCCTTTAGGCGCAATGCATTTAAGCGAATAAATCCACCTGCATCTTCGGGTTGGTAATCGCTTACATCATCATCCATTGAAGCAATTCCTTCATCGTACAGAGATAGGGCTGATTTTCGTCCTACAGTAGTGACATTTCCTTTATAGAGTTTGAGGCGAACGGTTCCTGATACTGTTTCCTGACTTTGATCGATCAATGCCTGAAGTGCTTCTCTTTCAGGAGCAAACCAAAAACCATAGTAAATGAGCTCTGCATAGCGTGGAACTAAGGAGTCTCGCAAATGCATTAAATCGCGATCCATGGTAAGCGTTTCTATTTGACGATGTGCATGGAGAAGAATTGTACCTCCAGGTGTCTCATAAACTCCTCGACTTTTCATACCGACAAATCGGTTTTCAACTAGGTCAACTCGCCCAATTCCATGTTTTCCTGCAATCTTGTTAAGTTCGGTTACAACTAATGCAGGTGAGAGAACAGTACCATCAATTGCAGTACAGTTTCCTTTTTCAAAGGTTAGTTCTAAATACTGTGGATTATCAGGTGCCAATTCGGGGTCAACTGTTAGTTTATACATATCCCGATTGTCTGGAGTAGTTGGATCGAACCAGGGATCTTCCAAAATTCCTGCTTCGTAAGAAATGTGCCATAAGTTTCTATCCATTGAATATGGCTTTGATGCACTTGCTTCGACATTAATATCGTGGTCTTTGCAATATTCAATCATCTCTTTTCGCCCGGGAAAGCGTGCACGAAACGATGCATCTCTCCATGGAGCAAGAATTTTCAAGTCGGGAGCCAATGCAGAGAAGGTCAGTTCAAAGCGGCATTGATCATTTCCTTTTCCAGTTGCTCCATGAGCCACAGCATTCGCGCCAAATTCCCTAGCAATATCTATGTGTGCTTTTGCGATTAAGGGCCTCGCAATTGAGGTGCCGAGAAGATACTGGGATTCATAGACCGCGTTACCACGAACCATAGGGAAAATATAGTCTTGTGCAAATTCATCGACCAAGTTGATTGTTCGGTGTGCACTCGCTCCAGTTGATAGAGCCTTTTCTTCTAGACCGTCCAATTCTTCTTCCTGCCCAACATCAGCACAATAAGTTATCACTTCTGCATTTTGCTCGTTCGCATACCAATGAACTAGGACGGAGGTATCAAGCCCTCCGGAATAGGCGAGAATAATTTTCATTTGAAATTTTATATTTTGTTATTTGATAATTGTTTAAGAATTCCCTTTTGCATATGTAAACGGTTTTCTGCTTGGTCAAACAGAATGGAGCGAGGAGAGTCTAATACCTCCTCTGTAACCTCTTCGCCTGGATGTGCTGGCATACAATGCATAAATAAAGCATTTTCTTTCGCTTGGTCGAACAAATCTTTGGTTACCCGGTAGGGAGTCATTTTTTCTTTTCGATCTGTTTCTTCATTTTCATATCCCATGCTAACCCAGACATCAGTGTATAAAATGTCGGCATTGTGGGCCGCTTCGGTACAGTCTGGAGTGTAGTGCCAATGAGTGGATAAGCCGAATTGTTTACAAAAGCTTTCGATTTCTTGGGTGGGTTTAAATTCTTCTGGCCCGCATAAGAAGATCTCCATTCCCCAGAGGGCTCCGGCCAAAATCCAAGAATTTGCCATATTACAGCTTGTGTCACCAAAGAATGCCAGTTTTTTTCCCTTTAAGCCATGGTAAGGATTTTGGGATGTTGTTGTTTTCTCCAATATAGTCATGCAATCTGCATATATTTGGCACGGGTGTAAAAAATCAGTTAAGGCATTAACGACTGGAATTTCTGAATGCTTTGCAAATTCCTTGATTAATTCGTGCCCGTGGGTCCGTATAATTAGGCCGTCTAAAAAACGTGATAGTACTCTTGCTGTATCCTCAACACTTTCACCTCGGCCAATTTGAGTACTGGAAAGATCTAGTAATACAGGGTTTCCGCCCAACTCCCTAATGCCCACCTCAAAAGAAACTCTTGTTCGGGTACTATTTTTGTAAAATAACATGCCCCAGCTTTGTCCAGATAGATCTTTTGTTGGTCTTTGGTTTCTAGTATTTTTGAATTCAAAAGCCTGTTTGAAAACGGTTTCTATTTGTTCTTTACTAAAATTGTTCTCTTCTAAAAAGTGATTCATGTTTTTGATTCATGGTGAAGTTTTTCCAATGCACTTGCAGATATTTTTAATGCGGCATTAATTTCATTTTCTTTCACGGTTAAAGGAGGGAGAAAGCGTATTGCATTTTCTGCTGCACCGACTACGAGCAAACCTAGTTTGCCCAAACTTTCAATAAGAGGAGCAGTTGCATCTTTCATAACCAGTGCGAGCATTAGTCCCCGGCCCCGAATTTCAGTAATTAGCTCTGGGTATTTATTTTTTAAATCCTCTAAACCCTGCTTTAAAATATAGCCTTTTTCCTGTGCTTTTTTCGTGAGATTTTCATTGTCAATGATATCCAGTACGGCATTGGCTGCCGAACAGGCAAGGGGAGATCCTCCAAATGTAGTTCCATGCGATCCCGGTTGGAAAACATCTGCCCATTTTTCATTTATCCATACTCCCCCAATGGGAAAGCCCCCACCCAAGCCCTTTGCGATTGCAATTGCATCTGGTTGGATACCTGATTTTTGATAGCCTAGGAATTCTCCAGTTCTTGCAATGCCTGCTTGGACTTCATCTAGAAGCAAGAGCAGATTATTATCCAAACAGAGATTCTGAAGTCCTTTGAGGAATTTATCTGAGGCCACTTGAATTCCTCCTTCTCCTTGGATGGACTCAACCATAATCCCTATTGTTTCGTCATCAATTTTCTCTTTGAACCCATCGAGGTCATTAAGCGGAGCAAAAGAAAAACCTTCCACCAAGGGTTCAAACCCATTCCTGTATTTTGGTGATGCAGTCGCGGAAAGTGCTCCCATGGTTCTTCCATGAAATCCATTTTCTGCGACAATTATTTTATATCTTTTTTGTGTGTCATTACAATTGCCTGCTAACCTCGAAAATTTAATAAGAGCTTCGTTGGCTTCGGCTCCGCTATTACAAAAAAGCATTTTTCCAGGACCTATTTTCTGAACTAATCGCTTGGCTAGACGGACTTGCTCGGGAATTGAAAAAAGATTTGAGCAGTGAACGAGTTCATTTACCTGTTTGGAGATAGAATTAACCCAATGGTTGTTACTGTGCCCAACATTGGTAACTGCAATACCTGATGTGAAATCGAGGAACTTTGTTCCCCTAGAGTTCCAGAGATAACTGCCTTTGCCTTTGACTATTTCCATAGTCGGTTGTGCATAGTTGCCTATTAAATATTTTTGATGCTCTGAATTCATGCTCTTTTCAATTAGAGTGGATGATTTCAGTTCCAATTCCTTCATCAGTAAATATTTCAAGGAGAATGCTGTGGGCTAGTCGTCCATCAATAAAATGAACCCGATTAACTCCTTCATTCAAAGCTTCGACCGCACTGTTTACTTTGGGTAGCATACCTTGTGCGATTACGCCTTCTTCCTTTAGGGGTTGTACTTGATTTACGGGAAGGCTGGAGAGCAGGCTCGATGGATCACTCGGATTCTTCAACAATCCAGGGACATCAGAAAGGTAAACCAGGCGTCTTGCATTTAAAGCAATTGCTACTTTAGCGGCGGCAATGTCTGCGTTAATATTATAACACTGCCCACTCTCGTCTTGTGCTGTGGATGAAAGGATTGGCATTAGTCCATCATCAAGTGCTCTTTGAATGGGGGCTGTTTTAACAGATTTAACCTCCCCAACAAAACCAAGACCAGAAGGTTGAGAAAGTTTTGTACAACTTAGAACTTCTTTGCCTGCGATTCTTTGAACATCGCAATCATAATTAGATACAAAAGAAGCAACTTCTTTATTGACCGAACCATTAAGCACTTCATCAACCACATCAATAGTCTGTTGATCGGTTACTCGTAAACCATCTACGAATTTTGCTTCAATTCCCTTTTCTGCAAGAGAGCGAGTGACCGCCTTTCCTCCGCCATGCACAACAACTACCTTGATTCCAACAAAGTGCAGGAAAACTAAATCTTGTGCAACCTGAGAACGCACTTGTGGATCTGGGGAATCCATAAAGCTCCCACCGTATTTGACCACAAAAATCGACCCCCGGAATCTTCGCACATAGGGAAGAGCTTCTACCAATATACTCGCTTTTCTTTTGCTTTCTTCGACCATTTAAAATCTATTCACTTTTATTAAAGTTTACATATTCCTCGCTTAAATCATTGCTCCAAATTTCTCCCTGGGCATTCCCCATTTTCAAATCGAGAGAGATCGTAAATTCATCGGAGGATACAATTTCTTTCCATTTTGTTTTGTTTTCAATGATAGGGGCACCAGACAGCAACACAGGTGTGTCGTTGTAAAACATTTCAATTTCTTCAAATACAATACCGATTTTAGCATAACCTGCAGCATCCACTATTCTTCCCCAGTTTGGATCGGAACCATACCATGATGTTTTTACAAGTAGCGAATTGGCTACGCAACGAGCAACTTTTAATGCTGATTCAGTATTTTGGGCGCCTTTTACTAAAACTTTTACAAATTTTGTAACTTTTTCTCCATCGGTTACGCACTTTCGAGCCAGGCAGGAACACACTGCTTCGACTGCTTCGGTAAAGTCTTTTTGCACAGATGGTGATTCATTTTCTAATTCAATGCCTGAATTTCCGTTTGCTAAGATTAAAACTGTGTCGTTGGTGCTCATATCTCCATCAATGGTTATCCGATTGAAGGATTGGTCGACTGCATGTTTTAAGATTCCCTGTAATTTTTCATTGGAGGCAACTATGTCGGTCGTAAGAAATGCAAGCATGGTCGCCATGTTTGGCTCAATCATTCCAGCACCTTTTACCACTCCGCCCACGGTAATTTCTCCTCGAGAACATTGAATCTTTGCTGAACATGATTTTGTGCATGTATCAGAGGTGAGTATGGCCTCCTGAAAGGCACGTGCACCATCGCATTCGTCTAATATATCTTCAGAAGCATCTCTGATTCCCGCGGTTATTCGACTCATTGGAAGGGGAATTCCTATCCTACCAGTAGAGCACACTAAAACTTCATTGGCATGAATATTTAAATGCCGTGCTACTTCTGATGCCATTCTATTGGTGTCCACCTCACCTTGTTTACCCGTGCAAGCATTGGCATTACCACTATTTGCAATAATAGCCCGAAAAGTTAATTCGGAATTGTGTACCAAGTTCTTAGAATATTTAACCGGTGCTGCCTGAACATCATTGGTGGTAAAGACTCCGGCTGCATTACAGGGTTTGGGGGAGTAAATGATCCCAAGGTCTAGCTTGCCATTTCTAACTCCCTTGATGTCGCAGTGAATTCCCGAACAGAAAAAACCTACTGGGTCGGTTAGGGCATCTCCATTCTCATAAAATTTCATGGTAGACCTTCTCCTTCGTCGTAGCCTTGGCAAATATTCATTGATTGGACGGCTTGTCCTCCGGCTCCCTTGAGCAGGTTGTCTTCCGCGGTGCAAATGATGTAGCGACCAGTTCTAGAATCTTCACTAACCGAAAGGTCAACCCGATTGGTTCTCACAACATGAGAGACATCTGGAAATTCGCCCTCCTGTAAAAGATGAACAAATTTTCTTCCTTTGTAAAAGTCGTTCCAGCATGCCCAAATATTGTCTCTGCATAATTTGCCATTTGCTAAGACTGAAATGGTGGAACAAATTCCTCTATTCATAGGTGCTAAATGAGGGTGGAATGAAATAATAACATCTTCTCCAAGAGCGAGCGATAATTGTTCTTCAATTTCAGATAAATGCCGATGCTTTGGAAGCCCATAAGCACATGCACTTTCATTTCTTTCACAAAAAAGAAGTTTTTCTGACGCATTTCTTCCGGCTCCACTTACCCCACTCATGCTGTTAGCTATGATATTATTTGGGTTGATCAAATCATTTTGCAGGAGGGGAAAAAGGGGGATGATTATACTTGTTGGATAACACCCCGGAGAAGCTATAAGAGGAGAATTATCCCATGACAGAGAATGAATCTCAGGTAAGCCATAAGCAGCTCTTTCTAGCCATTGCGGAGCAGGGTGGGGGGATCCATAAAATTCTTCATAGCAATCTGGAGAGTTCAATCGGAAATCGGCTGACAGATCGATGACCTTTTTTCCCGCATCTAAAAGCGGGATCGCATAGGATGAGGCAGTTCCGTGCGGGAGAGCCAGGAAAAATAAATCGCAGTCTTGGTTTTTAGATAAATCTTCAATACTTGGGTTGGAGAAAGTTAAGCCATTAGCCTTTCCTCTTAAGTGCGGAATCTGAGACTCAACTGTTTGCCCAGAAAAGCTTCTTGATGTGACTCCCACTAAATTAATTTTAGTATGATTTAAAAGCAAAGACACGAGTTCTCTACCTGAATAACCTGATGCACCTATAATTGTTGCATTCATAATGATGAAATAAAATACTTTAATCTAATAAAAAAACAAACCCCTCGGTTGGAGTTCCGAGGGGTTGAGATAAAAAGTTGTAAAAAGTGTTAACGTTTTGAGAATTGGAATCTTTTTCTTGCCCCAGGTTGTCCGGTTTTCTTTCTTTCAATTTTTCGTGGATCTCGTCGCATGTGCCCATCTTTCTTAAGGGGAACACGGAGTTCAGGATCCATTTTTTCCAAGGCTCGGGACAAACCATGGCGAATTGCACCTGCTTGACCGGACCCGCCACCGCCAGAAACATTTACAGTAATATCAACTCCACCAATCATATCAACTGTTGCAAGAGGGGATAGTACGATTTTACGATTTTGCTCTGTAGAGCAATACTCGGTGTAGTTCTTTCCGTTGATAACAAAGACGCCTGTACCCTCTTTGATACGAACGCGTGCGGAACTTGTTTTTCTTCTGCCTGTGGCAATAAATTCAGTTGAGGAAGCTTTAGCACTCATATTTATAAAAATTAACTAAGTAAAGGGGTAGGTTGTTGAGCAGAATGAGGATGGTCTTCACCACTGTATACTTTGAGCTTGGTTAGCATCCGACTGGCTAATTTATTCTTGGGTAGCATCCCTTTGACCGCATTCATGATAATAAACTCTGGTCTTTTTTCACGAAAATCAGCAACGCTCCTGTATTTTTCTCCGCCCATATATCCGCTGTAGAACATGTATTTCTTTTGTTCTTCCTTAGCTCCGGTAAGCTTTACTTTTTCGGCATTGATAACGATAACATAATCTCCGGTGTCCACACTAGGAGTATATGTCGGTTTGTCGCGTCCCCTTAGGGAATTGGCTATAGAAACCGCGAGTCTACCTAAGATTTGATCTTTTGCATCAACAATTCTCCACCCGTGAGTGGTTGTTTCAGCTTTAGCAAGAGTTGTTTTCATGTTGGTAATAAAGAAAAGTAAAATATTAAATCAAAATCTAAATCGTTCGTCAATCGAACAATATAATTAAGCAGATTAATTTATAATTCAGAATTGACCTGCCCCGAGGTCATTAATTGTTTGATCGTAAAATTTTTGGCCATAGCCCATTACACGATCTGTGTTATCAAATACCACCGGCATGTAACTTTGCTCTACTTCCTTGCTGGCCAAGGTTCCAGATTGGCCGCCTTTCCTGATTTTGTAACGCCAAACGCTTCCCCAATCATAACCCTCCATGTAATTTGCAACCCCAGCTAGATCAAATACTTGCCCCTTAGTCATTCCTACTGCAAGCCCCATCAAGTTTTCGATATTTTCTTTTACCTCTCCATCGTCTTTAGCAAAAGGGCTTGAGCCTCCTCGAGAACAGGATGCAAAGGATAACAGTAGAAGGGTCGAAAATACTCCAATAACGATTCGAGCGGGTATGGGAAATCTATTCATATTCCGACTTTATTCATGCTTTTAAAAATTTCGCAATACCAATTTTCGATTTTGATGAAGTGCGGAATGTGCTTCAGGATCCGCAGAAAAGAGATTGTTTAAGTAAGAATTTTATTGATTGGCAAGTTTTTCAATTGCCTTGTAACTACGTGCAATCATTTCCCTTGGGTCATCGAGTAGATTTGCAGTGGCCAATGCATTATCGAGAAGCTGATTCGCAATTAATTCGGCGGTTTCTTTATCAGTTTCAGTTAATTTAGAAAGTCCTTTAATAATTGGGTGTCTTTGATTAACTTGAAGTTTTACAGGTGCCGCTGGCATGGCATTGTCTCCACCCTGCATCATTTTCATTACCCTTCTTGCTGAGGCGCCGCCAAGACCGTCTCCGCCCACGATGCAGACTGGACTGTCAATTAACCGTTCTCCAGTTTCAACATCAGAGACTTTATCCTTAAGGCTTTCTTTTAGCCATTTACATAAAGATTTGGTGTCTTTTTTATTCAGTGCCTTACCCTCTGGGTCCTGGTCAAGTTTTTCAAGTTTAAGCTCTTCGGAATCTGCGGAGATGATTTTCTTCTCTTTATATTCACGTACCGACTGCATCACATATTCATCAACTGGTTCAGTAAGCAGGAGGACCTCAAGGCTTCTTGCTTTAAGAGCTTCGAGGTAAGGACCAGCTTCAATGGACTGACGACTTTTTCCAAATAAAAAAAGGATTTCTTTTTGATCCTTCGCCATTCTGTCGATGTACTCATCTAAGCCGGTTAGTTCTCCTGGTTCCAACGCGGTTGATTCAAATCGAAGAAGCTTGGCTAAATCATCTTTGTAAGTGAAGTCGGTAGCAGCACCTTCTTTGATCAGAATTCCGAATTCCTTCCAAAATTCAAGATAGGTTTCACTTTCTTTCTTGGATTGCTCATTAAGAAAGCGAAGGAATCTTTTGGTCAGTACTTGGTTAAGTTTTCGAAGTAATTCGCTGTCCTGCATAACCTCCCGTGACACATTTAAGGGTAGATCAGAACTGTCAACAACCCCTTTTAAGAACCTAAGCCATTCCGGAAACAATGCTTTTGGTTCTGGGTCGATAAGTACTTTTCTGCAATGGAGGGCAACTTTATTTTCATTTCGAAACATCCCCATTTTTTCCATATTTCTTTTGGGGACAAATAGAAGAGAATTTATTTCAAGAGGTGCGTCAGCACTAAAATGCATTCTCATTAGTGGTGCGTCGTAATCGTTAGACTGGAACTTGTAGAATTCTTCGTATTCCTCGTCCTTAATCTCATTTTTAGATCGGAGCCAAATCGCATCAACCGTATTAACTTTTTCTCCGTTTAGTGAAACAGGAAATTGAACGAATGCTGAATATTTTTTTATTATATCCTTAACTCGGTCTTCCTTGGCAAATTCGGAAAAGTCTTCTTTTAATTTGATAATGATTTTAGTGCCTCGTTGCTGGTCAGAGGCATCTTCAATTGAGTAGGAACCACTCCCATCACTTTCCCAGCATTGGCCAACTCCATCTTTTTCCCAAGTCCGAGTGTAAGCTTTTACATTATCAGCAACCATGAATACGCTGTAAAATCCAACGCCGAATTTCCCAATCAGGGAGTCGTTTTTTTCTCCATCGGCCTGGAGAGCCTCAAGAAAGGCCTTGGATCCGGAATGTGCGATCGTACCAAGGTTTTCGATTAATTCTTCCTTGGTCATTCCCAGACCGAAATCTTGGATGGTCAAGGTGTTGGATGAATCATCGGTAGAAACTTTAATCTCGTGTTCGAGGTCTTCCTCAAAAATTTCCTTCTCGGTTAATCGAAGGCGTCGCAATTTTTCCAATGCGTCGGATGCGTTGGAGATTAATTCTCTAATGAAAATTTCCTTATCTCTGTAAAGAGAGTTAACTACTATATCGAGAACTTGTTTTGTCTCGGCTTGAAATTCGTGTTTAGTTGCTTTATCTGTCATAATTTTTAAAAGCGGTTAGAGTATAAGTTTTTCGGTTCCCTTCAAGTGCGAACTCACAACAAAAATGAATAAGAATGGTAAACGCTGTTAGTTTAAATCAAATTTTTTACGAAAGTGATCATAGGCTTCATTAATTTCCTTTGCCTTTTTTTCTGCAACTTCCTGAATTTCTTCGCCCATGACTGCCACGCGGTCCGGATGATACTGGGCAATGATTTTCCGATACTTTGGCTTGATGTCCTTTGTGGTGAAGGGTTCTTCTAATCCCAGTACTTTGCCGTAGATTAAGTCTTGGTCATTAAATTGAACTTTGCCCGGGTCCTGTTCAGTCTCCTTATCGACGCAATTCTCCTTTTCATCTTCCATTGTTCTTTGGCCTTGTTCTTGTTCTTCTTTTTTTCTTCTTTTCTCTTCTCTATCCCGTTGTCTTTTTTCGTGTTCAACCTTTTCAGAACTGTTTATATTTTCTTCATCTTTTTCATTAGCACCAGCTGCTGATAAAGGTTGGCGAAAAAATGTATCCAGTTTCCATAGCATGAACCAAGACGAAAAAAAGAATGCTGCCCAGGATGATTTTTGGAGCAAAGAGGTCAGGATATTAGGATTTCTTCCCGTAATTGATCTCCACTCGGTCCAACTTTGGTAATGTGCATAGAGGTACTGACTAGTATATTCTGAGAAAATAAGAGAAAGGCATAAACTCAAGAATCCACCGTAAAAAATATGCGACCCCCATTTTGAAGCAATGCCCATTTAAGAGAGTTGACCAGAACAGGTCTTATAATAATACAGCAAAACACCTCCGATAATAATAAAAACCCATTTCAAACCTTTACGCATATGATACATTTGCCCGCCAAGATATTTCCTGTCAAATCTTGAATAGTAGATCTAGGCGACATACAGATGCTGAGATAATTAGTATTAAGAAATTCATTCCGATGCAATCTGTTCTTAACAATTCTTGAGGCATTTTGATGGCAATAGTAATGGTGGTAGGGGTCGGATTCGAACCGACGAACGCATGAAGCGGATGGATTTACAGTCCACATCCTTTAGCCACTTGGATACCCTACCGACTAAAGAGAAAGTACCTTATTGAGTCAGGCAATAGAAGCAAGCCGATTATCTTTAAAGTTATTTATTTTCAAAGCTTGCCTGTTAGGATCAATTCTTGAGAATGAACAGAATGCTTTCATTCCCCAATAAAATAGTTGTGGGAGTCACCGGAGGAATTGCTTGCGGAAAGTCTACAGTTTGTAAAAATTTTGGTGGACTTGGATGGGAGGTAATTTCTACAGATTCCTTAGTTCACGAGTTATTATTGCATGATCAGGATGTAATTAATCAGATAACTGATCGTTGGGGGGGAGAGGTGATCGGGCACGGAATAATTGACAAAGCACGACTTGCTCGTGTAGTATTTGAATCTCCTTCTGATCGTAACTGGTTAGAAAATTTGTTACACCCCTTAGTACGTGAAAAATGGATGTCATACATCCGACTTTCTTCTAAAAACAAGTTTGTTGTGGAAATTCCGCTTCTTTTTGAAAATAATCTTGATGGCCTGTTTACAAAAACGATTTCGGTTCATGCTTCAGACAGCATGCAATTCATCCGTCTTAAAGAACGGGGTTTATCTGTTGCTCAGATTAATTCCAGAATTAATTCTCAAATGTCGGTTAGTGAAAAATCCGAACGGGCAGATTTTGTTATTTTAGGCAACGGAGATCACCAATTTATCAATTCGCAAATTAAATTATTCTTAACCATTTTAATCACAGCATTTTCTGAAAATAATTAGTCATGCCCACGAAGAAAACGACCAAGTCAACTACCACAAAAGCCAAGGAATCAAAGGGCACCCCAGAACCAATTGAACCCAAAGTAACTGAAACTGAAGGGGGAGGGGAAAAGACCAGTGAGGTTGTGAAAAATAAAAAAGTTCCTGCTAATGAGGGAGGAAATAAGAAAGACGCCCAGCTTTTTTTCAGTACTGATGGTAGTGAACCGGATAAAGCTGAAGTTAATCAATTCAATGATGAAGAAAAAAAGCCTGAGAACACTCAAGCAAAAGATTCAAGTACCCCTGCTGAACCTCAGAAAAAGAATGAAAATTTAAAAAAAGTTCAAGCAGAGTCTAGTAAACCCAGTTCCCAACCTCAGCAAAGGCATAACCATCCAAATCACCCAGCACATGGACAGGGAAATAAAAATTTTAAAAAACAAAGCTGGCAAGATAAGAAGCGACAAAAAAATAAATCTCGTCCTAATTTTAAAAAACCGAGGAAGCTACCTTATGAGGATACGGAAGCGAAACCCCTAGTATTGGGCAATTTATTAGAGTTTGATGATTTGAAAACAGAGGATGGGGTGTCTTCTCTTGCTGAAGTGTATGCAGCGTCCGATGCCGAAGCCATAAATTATAATGATTTCTATTCGCTTGATCTTCCAGAACTTAAGGAAAAAGTGAATGATTTGTCATTGGGCGTTGAGCTTCCACCAGCACCAATTAGAGAAGAAATATTTGATCTATTATTGGACGCCTGTTTAACTAAAATACAACCTGTTCAAGTTTCAGCAATTTTAGAGGTGACCGAGAGCGGGCATGGTTTTCTGCTTCAAGTCAAAGATAATTATCGCTTGAAAGCCCAAAGTCCTTTTGTTCCAGAGCCTTTGATTAAAAGATTCGGCTTAAAGACCGGTCATCTTGTTCAAGGTTTTATTCGGCCCAAGATGCAGGAAGCCTCCTGTCCAATTTTAGTTCAAATTGACAAGGTTATGAATGAAGACCCGGATGAGGCAACTAGGACGATGCCTTTTACTGAATTGGTTCCTTATTATCCCCTCGACCGGATTTATCTTGAGACCAATTCTGATGCCGAGTGGGATAATGTTTCCATGAGGGTGGTAGATCTTGTTTCTCCGATTGGTTTTGGACAAAGAGGTCTTATTGTTGCTCCGCCAAGGACCGGTAAAACTGTCTTACAGCAAGCTATTGCCCGTGCCCTTAGGGTTAATAACCCGCAAGCCCATTTAATTGTGCTACTCGTGGACGAAAGACCTGAGGAGGTTACGGATTTTAGAAGGCAAGTGCCTGATTCTGAGGTTATTGCATCAACTTTTGATGAAAGTGCAGAAAGCCATGTGCATGCCGCAGAGATTGTGATTGAGAAGGCTCGCAGAATGGTGGAGTGTGGCCAGGATGTGGTTATTTTATTGGATTCAATAACTAGATTGGCACGTGCCTACAATGCAACCATGCCCAATAGTGGGAAAATTCTTAGTGGAGGCGTTGAGGCAACAGCTTTACAACGTCCGAAGCGGTTTTTCGGCTCTGCTCGGAATATTGAAGGTGGGGGAAGTCTTACGATCCTTGGTACGGCTTTGGTTGAGACTGGGAGCAAAATGGATGAAGTGATTTTCGAAGAGTTTAAGGGAACCGGAAATATGGAACTTCATCTCGACCGCGAACTTTCTAATAAGCGAATTTTCCCTGCCTTAGATTTTGAGAAAAGTGGAACGCGAAAAGAGGAGCTCCTTTATCACCCTGATGAGTTGAGTAAAATTTATTCGCTTCGTCGCTCACTCAAGGGCGTACCCCCTGTTGATGCTATGGAAATGTTTATTCAAAGAGTAAGGAAAACGAAAAATAATCCGGAGTTTCTTGTTGGCTTAGGCAGATGAACTTGTAAAAGGTAGGTAAAGTTTACTATTTTTTTGTTACTTTTTATCTATCTTTTACTTCTCACTTTTTAATGAACCCAACAGACGAATTTATCTTAGAGGCTTTCAAGCAGCAGGGTATTTTGTCCGAAGAAGTTCTTTCTGAGATCACTTCAGAAGTCGAAGCTGAAGGGGATAGCTTGGCGGGAGACAAAGATCTTGCGGTCATGAATGGGGTCTTAGCTAAGACGGGAATGCCAGAAAGTGAAGTCGTTAATTTTTTATCCAGCGAATTAAATATGGATCCGGTTGATTTGTCCCAACTTAATCCAACTCAAGAAATCATTGCTCTTTTAACACCAGAATGGGCAAGGCAGTATGAAGCCTTTCCTTTGGGAGCAACCGGAGCGGAGATTGAAATTGTTTTTGGAAATCCACTTGATCAGGATGGCTTTGATAATTTAACCCACCTTTTGGGAAAAACAATTAATCCTAAGGTTGCCTATCGTGGCTCGGTACTTGCCGCAATTGATGAAGCTTATGGAGCCGCAGAAGAACGAAAAATGCAGGATTTCTTTGGTGGTGTCGGAGACGATAATATCGAAATCGGTGATGGGCTTAAACCCGAAGATGTAAGCGAGGAAGATGCTCCGATCATTAAGTATGTTCAATCAGTAATAAAGGATGCACTGGATTCAAGGGCATCTGATATTCATATGGAACCGCTGGAAAAGAAATTTAGAATCCGTTTTCGAATTGATGGTAAGTTACGAGAACAGCAGGATCCGCCAAAGCGCTTGCAGCCTTCGATTATTTCGAGGACTAAATTGATGGCTAATGTGAGTTTAGCGGAGAAGAGAGTTCCACTGGACGGGCGAATTAATGTTAAAGTTGGAGATAAATCCATCGATTTGCGTGTTTCGACTCTCCCCACTGTTCATGGAGAAAGTATCGTAATGAGGATTTTGGACAAAGAGAATTTGAGTCTTGGGCTTCCCCAACTTGGATTCTTTTCTGACGATCAGTCAACCTTTGAGGAGGTCATTGCTTTACCAGATGGAATTTTTTTGGTAACAGGACCTACTGGGTCAGGCAAATCGACAACACTTTATTCTGCTCTCAATGTTATTAATAAACCTGATCGTAAAATTATAACGGTAGAGGATCCGGTTGAGTATGAGTTGGCGGGCATTAATCAGGTTCAGGTTCGAGCTGAGGTAGGAATGACTTTTTCTGCTGCTCTGCGTTCAATGCTTCGGCAAGCTCCCAATATTGTAATGGTCGGTGAGATTCGAGATTTGGAAACTGCAGAGATTGCAATTAACGCATCTCTTACAGGGCATATGGTTTTCAGTACATTGCACACGAATGACGCACCAAGTTCAGTATCCCGTTTAATTGATATGGGGGTTAAGCCATTTCTTGTTTCTGCTTCCTTGCGCTCGGCGCTTGCTCAGCGATTAGTCCGGTCAATTTGTCAAAATTGTAAAGAGCCATATTCGCCAAGTTCTAATGAATTGAATATTCTGGGCCTTTCTGAAGATCAAACGAGCAATGCCACTTTCATGCATGGAGCTGGGTGTGAAAAATGTGGGGATAGTGGGTTTCGAGGACGAAAAGGAGTTTTTGAGATTTTTGTGGTTAATCAGGAGATTGAGGAAATGATTTATCATAATGTAAGCATTGTCGAGTTGCGGAAGAAGGCACGCGAGATGGGCATGCGATCGATGCGAGAGGATGGTTTCAGAAAAGTTTTAGCCGGCGTGACGACTCTAGATGAGGTTCTTATGGTCACAACTGCCGAAGAATAAGTTATTGTTATGCTTTTCGTAGATTATAATTCTAGTATTCGAGACATCTTTAAGCAAGTTGATGGTGTTTCCCAACATGGGTTGGAAGAGCTTTTTGATGAGCAAGTAATTGCTGGGGATCGTTCTTATGCGGAGGCAATTATTTCAGCTGGGTTGGCCTCGAGGGAAGATATTCTTAGCTTGGTGTCGGAGTATTTGGGCTATGAGTTACAATTTGGAGAAGTTGAAGAAATTGAAGCTGATGTTATCGCTTCGATTCAATCTGATATGGCTCGTCAGTATGGAATTGTTCCACTCTATCTCTCTGAAGGTGGTATTCATTTTCTTGCCTTGGACCCGTTTAACTCTGCAATTATTGATGATTTGACCTTTGCTCTGGATCTGCAGATTCAGTTGATTGTATGCGACCCTGATTATGTAGTTCAACTGCTTGATATCTATTACCCCCAGGAGGAAAATAGTTTAAATGATCTCTTGGGTAATGTCGGGTTGGAAAATTTTGAAGGATTAGATGAATCTAAGGAAAGTGAATTGAGTGATGCGGCAAATGAAACTCCTATAATTCGCTTTGTTAACTTGGTAATGCAACAAGCCATACGAGCCAAGGCCTCAGATATTCACTTTGAGCCTTTTGAGCATGAATTTCGTATTCGTTATCGAGTTGACGGGGCTTTATACGAAATGTCGCCTCCTCCTAAAAGTTTAGCTCTCCCTGTTATTTCACGTATTAAAGTTATTGCTGATTTGAATATAGCGGAACATCGAATCCCTCAGGATGGGCGCATTAAAATGACGATTGAGGGGCGGGCTGTAGATTTACGGGTTTCTACCTTACCTACTCAGTTTGGAGAGAGCGTTGTGTTGCGGGTTTTGGATAAATCCGCGGTAAACCTGGATCTTGATAACTTGGGGCTTCCTGAAAATGTAAAAACGGGTATCCGGGATGCGGTACGCCGACCTAATGGCATTTTTATTGTTACAGGGCCTACAGGTTCAGGGAAAACAACAACGCTTTACAGTGCGTTACGAGAAGTTAATAAAATTGATACAAAGCTTTTAACAGCCGAAGATCCGGTGGAGTATGAGCTAGAGGGTATCATGCAGGTTCCGGTAAATCATCAAGTGGGCTTAGATTTTTCACGTGCTTTACGAGCTTTCCTTCGACAGGATCCCGACAAAATTATGGTCGGTGAAATTCGAGATATTGAAACGGCCAGAATTGCTGTGCAGGCTTCACTTACCGGTCATGTGGTTCTTAGCACATTGCACACAAATGATGCACCCGGAGCAGTCACTCGATTAATTGATATGGGTTTGGAACCCTTTCTCTTATCTGCATCTCTGGAGTTTGTTCTGGCTCAGCGCCTTGTAAGGAAAATTTGCACTGATTGTAAGCAGGAATATGAACCTAAAAAAGAAGTTTTTCAAAATTTAGGACTAAATCCTAATGAGTTGGGTGAAAGAAAGTTTTTCTTTGGGGCTGGATGTGCAGAATGTAATCAATCAGGGTACCGAGGTAGAACTGGTTTGTTTGAAATGATCAAAGTTACAGATGCTTTTCGCGAGATGATTAATTCGGGTGCAGCTACTTTGGTGCTTCGTCAAAAAGCAATAGAGCAAGGCATGCGTACTTTAAGAGAGGATGGAATTCGATCGATTTTTGATGGAGAGAGTACCGTAGAGGAAGTCTTGAAATATACTTAAATTAATCTAAACAAATAAATTATGCCTATTTTTCAATTTACTGCGACTGATCAAACTGGTGCACCCTCAGAAGGTACTTTTGAGGCAGTTAACGAAGAGCAAGCATATGTGCAACTCGCGCAATACGGCCTTACGGTGTCTAAGGTTGTGCTTTTGGACGCTCAAGCTCCAGCTCAGGCCACCCCTGCAGTTGCAGTTGAGGAACCCGCACCCGCCAAGTCGGCCAAGCCTACAAAAAAACCGAAAGAAGAAAAAGAGCCCAAGCCTGCCAAGCCTAAGAAAAAAAAGAAAAAGGGTGGGCTTTTAGCCATTGAGCTCGGAGGTGGACCGACTACAGAGGATATCTCTATTTTTACTAGGCAGATGTCTACCCTTGTTCATGCCGGCTTACCTCTGTTGAGAAGCTTAGAGGTAATGATTAAACAGCAGGAAAAAAAGCCAAAGTTTAAGGCCATTCTTCAGGATATCTCGGAGAAGGTTTCCTCTGGTGGCAATTTATCTGATGGCCTGGCTGCGTATCCTAAGATTTTTGATAATTTGTATGTAAACATGGTTAAAGCAGGAGAAGCTGGTGGAGTTCTAGAGCTCGTCCTTGACCGTCTTGCGCAGTTTCAGGAGAAAAATATCAGGACGATCAAGAAGGTTAAGTCAGCAATGATTTACCCAAGTGTAATTATGTTTGTCGCAGTTGGAATCGTCACTTTGTTGATGATGGTTGTAGTCCCTCAATTTCAGACAATATTCGAACAAATGCTTCGTGGGGCCCCTCTTCCGGGACCAACTCAGATTGTGATTGGAATAAGTGAACTTTTTTCTACTCATCCAATATTAGTGCTTGGTGGAATGGGGGGTACTGTGGGTGGATTGTTTCTTTTTAAGAAGACTAAGCCGGGTGCAAAAGTTTTTGATTGGCTTGGTTTAAATGTTCCTGCGGTTAAGGATGTGGTTGGTAAGTCAAATATTTCCCGGATTACCCGAACTTTCGGAACGCTTTTGAGTAGTGGGGTTCCTATTTTACAAGCCTTGCAAATTACTCGGGATACTCTTTCTAATGGGCTTTTTATCAATGCAATGAGCCATGTTCATGACTCGGTCAGAGATGGTGAAGCGATGGCCGTGCAGATGGAGCGGGAGCCTGTATTTCCCACGATGGTTACGAGTATGGTTGAAATTGGTGAGGAAACTGGAGAACTGCCTGATATGCTTAACCGTATTGCAGATAATTACGACGAGGATGTTGATAACGCTGTTGCCGGAATGACTTCATTAATCGAACCAGTTATGATCGTGTTTCTTGCCGTCGCTGTAGGTTTTATTGTAATTGCGTTATTTTTGCCGATTGTCGCTATCATCGAGACGATTGGCAAGTAAGGGAATTACTTTATTTCAGGTGCATTAGTTTGTTGCCAAAGCTTTGCTTTTTCTGGATCAACTCGTTCCCACGCAGCTAACGCTTTTTTAACTGCCTTTTCTTTCGTGCCTGGGTCAACTATTGACATTGCCCACCCTGCAGCACCTTCTGGGTCCCGGGTTGAGATTCGATTTACAAATTCTTTCACGACTGGATCTAGTTTTGGAGATGGGGGGAAAGTGTTGAGCCACTCAGCGGTTGCGACCGGGTCAGTTAGGGACCATCTAGATGTCAGTTGCTGCATTCCATGTATACGCTTGTTGTCGTCCGATAATTCACTGACCCACTTAGCCGCACTGCCCGCATCCTTATTTGCCCAATGGATCAGTAAGTTATCCATTACTGTTAGGGCAGCCTTATCTTCTTTCATTGACTGCACCCATTGAGCCGTAGCCGATATATCCTGATATGCAAGTCTTCCTCCGATTTGCCCGAGGATTGACTGGCGAAACTTTTCGTCTTCTTCAGGGAATTGATTTGCCCATTCGATAGCTTGATCAATACCTGCATCGCTATATTTTTGCGCAAGAAAAGTGGCTGCTTGCCAACGAGCATTCCCCTCTGGTAATTCCCTGAAAATTTGATCAGCTGCTCCTAGGCTTTTCTCAGCAATGCCTCGGATAACTCCGACTAGAAGGGGGTTGTCACCTGGGTTCTTTCCGGAATGATTTGATCGAGCCCATGCGATAGCAGATTTAGGATCCAGATTTGCCCAACCCGCTAAAACTTCGGAGATGCCAAATCTTTTTTCACTTTTTGGGTCAAGCGCCTTATTTGCATATGCAAGCGCAGCTTCTGGATCAATGGCTGCCCAACTTCTCATCAGTAGTTTCATTTCTAAATGCCTTCCATAACCCTTGGGTAATGCCTCAAATGCGTTTACAACTTCAATAACATTTCCTTCGTCCATTGCTCGCAGTGCATCTAAATAAGCCCCCATTCTTTCAATTATGTCTCCACCTTCCATAATTCTGATAAGATTGGGCGGTAGCTCAGGATCAGTCAGCTCGTTGTCAGCTTTTTGTTCAGTTTTTTTATCAGCTGTAGATTTGTCTAATTTCCCATTTTTTTCAAATTTTGGAACTATTTGATTTTCCTCGTAAGATTCGTTTTTCTGAGGGTTTTTAGGTACTTTTGAAACTTGTTGCTGATCAGTCTGATGACCAAGAGTTAACCCCAAATAAAAGATAGCACATAAGGAGCATGCCCATGGAAGTCCGATTTTAGTAAATGTTTTCAAGTTATTGTTTCTTTAAGAATTATGGTATTTAAGCCTAACTTAATATCAAAACGATGAGCAAGAAAACATTTAGCATGAATAAAATTAATTATAATAATTAATTATATAAAATAATGAAAAATATTCATATTAATGAAAAAAAAGTATCAATATAAATGATATAAAGAATCTTGATTTTAATTGATTGTATAAATAATAATATATGTGGTTTGAAACATTAAAACTAACACTAAAAACAACAAAATATGAAAACAAAATTATTATCATTGGCTAGTTTACTAGCTGTATTCAATGCAAATGCTATCGAAATTGGACCCACGGGAAGTGCTATCGAATTCGGTGGTTTCATCGATGTATATTATCAATCTCAAGACACTAATGGAGCACTAGGTGATGACGGTATTGCAGGTACTGATGACGACCGAGATGATTTTTTAGATGTTGGTCAAGTTGAACTGAATTTTGATTACACTACTGGTCCTGTTTCTGCTTCTGTTGATCTTGATTTTGGTCTTGATTCAGAATTCAATCTTGAGGAAGCAGTTATTACATATGATTTTGGTAATGGCTTTAGCATTTCTGGAGGGAAAATGCTTAGCTATAC